>ERZ777306.35-NODE-35-length-231177-cov-9.950065_pt1 | contig 231177 bp, 229 predicted proteins | sample MGYA00374966_ERZ777306 | MGnify/ENA primary metagenome ERZ777306 (study PRJEB29329, sample SAMN06343882) | mouse gut metagenome | isolation source: Mouse cecum | place: Austria: Vienna | collected 2014-11-15 ... | reverse complement strand
GGGGGGGGGGGGGGGGACACTTTGTAACTACCACTGAATTACAAGCATCTGGTCTGATATTAGAAAAACAAGATGAAGCTAGTCTTGGAACTTCGGCCCCTATTGGGTTTTTAGGAACACTACGCGGAACGATTTATCAGTGCGAGATACCTTTATATCTTGATAAGCACTCGGAGGCTTCTGGAGATTATGAATTCGTTGGTACTTATTATGCTATAATAAATAGAGATAGCAGTAGTAGCCAGGTACCAATCTCGTTTCAGTTTAATATAATAGATGGTACAAGTTATTATACGGGTATGCTAAATATTGTATTAAAAATAAGTGGCAATACCGTCATAACAGCAACAGCAGTAGACATGAATTTTTTTTCTAAGCCGTTTGCTGGACTTAAATTTGATATTAAGTTAACGGAGTTAATTCAATCATAATACTAAAGATAAAGGAGTGGTTAATATGTCATTAGGTGGAATCACGGGGGGGGGGGGGCAATCGGCTTATGATATTTGGATCAGAAACGGCGGACAAGGTACAGAAGCCGATTTTCTTGCATCCTTAAAAGGATTAAAGGGAGATAAAGGCGATACTGGCCCTCAAGGAATACAAGGCCCTAAAGGAGATACCGGTCCAGTTGGACCACAGGGTCCAAAGGGCGACATTGGTCCTATGGGTCCACAAGGACCCGCTGGCGCTACAGGACCTCAAGGCCCAGCGGCGTCTTCTAGTAACCATAATCATGATATATTGCAAAGATCATCACGAAGATTCTATCTTTATGATTCTGGAACAATGATTGTAAAACCGGGAGGCAAAAACTATGCTAAAATGATGGATATCAATGGACCGGGCTATTTTGTAGCAATAGTTACAAATGGAGATCAAAACGCTTGTAATGCTCATATTACATCTACAGAAATATGGAGAACAGGAAGCTCAGCAGAGCTTTATGCTTACTTTAATCAAGCAGTTAACGTAGCTATGAGAATAAATTATGCAATATTCGATGTATCATAACAAATTAAAAGGAGGAAACCCCATGTCACAAATAGGAAATGTTAATGTAGGAATTCCAAATACCCTCCCCCCCATAATAGATATAAAATTCATAGTATAAGTAAAAGTAGCAAGTTTGCGCAAATTTCAGATGCTATTAATCTTTCTTCATTAACTGCTGAAACAACTTTTACACTAAATACTGCTGCAAGCTTGGCAAATTTTGATAGTATATATTTTTTGACAGCAAAGCCGAGCAGTACCGCATATTTAGACTATAATACTATTATTGGGGTGCATGATTTAAGAATTAGAAATCTAATGTCAAATTATATTACAGCTAGTTTTATACAATATTTACAAAGTGGTTCAAATACGACAGAAGTATATATTGATTTTATTAGATTTTGGATGAATAGCAGTGGCACACAAATTAAGTTCAAATCAAAAGCATATAGTAAAGCTAAGATTAGCGGTAGTACCGTTACAGTTACTAATCCTACTCAACCAAGCACCTTATATGTGTGTGGGCGTAAGGATGAATTTTCTGGATTATTAGCTCTTATATAGAATCTACATTCTTGAACAATATAATAACAAAAAGAAAGGAGAAAAATATTATGAGTATGAATGGAATTGACATTTCTAATTGGCAAAGAGGAATTGATCTAACTAAGGTTCCATGTGATTTCGTTATCGTGAAAGCAACAGAGGGTACAAGTTATGTATCTCCGGATTGCGATAGAGCATTCCAACAGGCAGCGGGAGCAGGTAAAAAACTAGGTGTATACCATTTCGCAAGTGGATTAGATGCTAATGCGGAAGCTGATTTCTTTGTAAAGAATATCAAAGGATACATTAAGAAAGCAATTCTTGTTCTTGACTTCGAAGCCAAAGCGGTGTCAAGAGGACCGGCATGGGCAAAGCAGTGGATGGATCGGGTATATTCCTTAACTGGGGTTAAGCCGTTGATCTATATGAGCAACTCTGTTGTGCATCAGTATGATTGGTCGGCAGTAGTAGCTGCAGATTATGGTCTCTGGAATGCTGGTTATTATGCTTATGGAACAAAGTTCTATGGTTATAAGCCAGATGCTCCGCTTCGTGGAGGCACTGGGAAATGGCCGGGAGCTGCTATCTATCAGTATTCTTCTGAGGGTAGATTAAGTGGGTATAATGGAGATCTTGATATCAACGTATTCTATGGAGATGCTAAGGCATGGGACGCTTATGCTGGCGGAAAGGGAGATTCTCAGATTCCAACCCCAGCTCCAAAGCCTCAACCAGCCCCTACGCCAAACCCGTCTATGACTTATACAGTACAAAGCGGGGATACGCTTTCTGGAATTGCCGCTAAGTATGGCACAACGGTTGCCGCTTTGGTCCAGCTTAATGGTATTGCTAACCCAGATCTTATACATGTTGGTGCGGTTCTTAAGATCGCTGGAAATGGTTCGGCTGCTTCTGGGGGATCTGCCAATAAGACCTATACAGTGCGAGGCGGAGACAATTTGTCAAGTATTGCATCTAAATATGGTACAACGGTAGATGTGTTAGTTAAATTGAATGGTATTGCTAACCCAAATCTCATTTATCCTGGACAGGTTCTTACGATTTCGGGAACTGGTTCTTCTGCGTCTGTCACAAAGCCCGCTGCTTCTAAAGTATATACGGTTAAGAGCGGGGATAATCTTTCTACTATTGCCAAGAGACTTGGTACATCCGTAGATTCCCTTGTGAAGAAGAATGGGATTAAGAATCCAAACCTTATTTATCCTGGGCAGAAACTTAAATACTAATATTAACAAATTTATACCCTAAGGGTTTATAAACCCTTAGGGTATTATTTTTAAGGAGGATAATTTATGAAAGATTACATTTACGCTGCAGCCCATACAGTCATAGGATCTAATAACTTATATGCTATAAGGAACGAATTCAAGCTTGAGCACAATAAGATATTTAAAATAGATATAACGTGTTCTTCCGATAAATACGATAGCAAATATACAGAATCTTGTAGTTTTGAAGCTGATGAAATTTGTACTAATTTTGGAACTGAAATTACGGAAGACGTATGCGGAGCAGATATAAAATTATTTATAGTATATGATGTGAACTCTGACACTTATGTTTTATGTGGAACAGTTGGTGCTCCTCTTGGGGTACTGTTCAATTTAGAAATTAAGATTTATTAAGGAGGAAAATATATGTCACATTTAGGAAGCATTAACACCAATATCTCTAACATGAGGGGGGGTATTTCTTGGGTCCGCTAAACAAGTTAAAGAATTATTACTAACAAAAAGTTCAGGTATTTTCACTAATGAATTCCCGATGGGTACAAATACCATCGGAGAATATCTTATAAAAATTGAATTTTTTGCCAAAATAGACTCTTCAACAGAGTATGAATCTATAGGTGTTTATTATAAAAAATTAAATATAGATTTTGTGAATGATCCTTTGAGTATTAATGGAGATTTTAATAACGGTGCCGGAACGCAATATACTAGGGTTGCCGGTATTTTTACAATAACTAGCTCATTACGTGGAGCATTTGCTAATATTAGCGTTGAGGTTGATCCAATTTATACCCAAGGTATTACTGTTAATGCAATGAAACTAAATATAGAATTTATACCATTATTTTAAATTATAAAATAAGGAGAAAATAAAATGAGTAGAGGAATAATCACCCCCCCCCCCAGATAAAAACTAAAATATCTGACAATGTTACTATGGTCATGTTAACGGATTATATTGAGCTAGAATCTAGAACTATTGAAGTTGAGTTTTACAACTCAATATTTGATTATGACGCTATTGGGATTAATATAAACGATTACAGTTCATATCCACAAATAATATCATCGGTGGTTAACGGTTATAATCCGATGCTTAAACAATTTGTTATGTTTGGATTGCTAGAGAGTGTAAATAATGGCGGAATTGATAATCCAATAGTATTCAGCATGGAAGATAGTAATAACGACACGACTGGTAAAAAATGGAGTTTATCAAAACGATCCTTCTTATTATTAACTGATGGAACCTATGCTGATATTAGTGTAATCTGTTTTGTTGGTTTGAGATATAATTAGCTTAAAATTAGCATCCCTAAACATCATATTAATTTAGTGATAGAAAGGAGTTTACGTATAATGGCGATTGGAACTACGTTAGACAAAGACCAACTTAATCTTTTGGCTATAACAGATCTTTTGCATGAGTCTCACCTTGAAGATTCTGATATACTGTTGTTTCAGGATGAAGAGAATACTAAGCGTATAACTTTCCGAGAGTTTAGGGATGCTTTGATAACAGATAAAGATAACCCGTCCGAGCATAAGTTATTTTCATCTTTTCATATTAATTCTCTTCTCCAAGAATATGAAAACGTATTGGAGAGAGATTTTGGACAATTATCCGGGGAAATCAAAAGCATAAAAGAGAATTACAGTAATACGGAACAGGTTAGAGAAATGCTCAATGAGTTTGCAAAGACCGTTCCTGACCTATCTGAAACTAATAATATTAAGGAAGCATTAGATGCGAAAAGGGATATACAGATTCCTATTACTGGGGCTGATATTGCTACTGGTTCAGATGAAGACAAGATTCAACCTGAGAATCTTTCCTATAAAGTAATATCTATGATGGTAGGAACAACACCAATAGATATAGCTACAGTACCAGAGGGAGGATGGAATCAAGAGGATATAGCTCCAAAGGCAATCAACGCATCAAAACTTTCCAGACAATATAGATTCCGTGGGCATTTTCCCGAGGGAAATATTAATCTTTTCGTAGATGATGGTCTCTATTTGTTAGGAGCAACAGTAGAAGGATTACCAACTGTAGAAGATGACGATGAGCCGGAACCGAGATTACTTGAAGTTCTTAACTTTGGCCCAAATAATAATATAATCCAAAGGATTTATTATGTGGATGATAAGGGAGAGGATACAAGACCCTATTTTGAAAGGAAATGCTTATTAAGCAGAATAGCAGTTACAAAATTCGGTAAAGTGTATCCTATAACAGAAAGTTTCAGAATCACCAGAGAAATGATTAATGATGCTTTCCTAAATGCCGGGGAGCCGGAAATAACTGATGTATTTGATTTAGTTATTGATAATGACTATCACGTAAAAAGAGGAACAAAGAATCTTCCGAATGATCAATACGATTTTACCGTATCTGTAAGAAATTACGGAGAAAGAATAGAATATCAAGCTAAATCTATTACATTAGATAGGTGTGAGATATTTATATGCAATGCATATTATAATTCTTCTCGTCAGAGAGTCCATACAGAATGGTATAATGTTTCATCTACAAAATTGTCTAGATTAGAAGGTAAGAGGGTTCATCTTTTCGGAGATGGAGTATGTTTTGGTCTTGGTAGTACAGATATACCCTCTAAATCATGGCCAGCATTGCTATCATCCAGATATGGAGTTTATATAAATAACCATGCCTTAGGAGATGCAACATTTGGTCATTATGAGGATGAAGTATTAGCGGAGCGGTCAGTGATTCAACAGATAGAAACAGCAAGGGTTGACGATGCTGACATCGCAATCTTGTGGGCTGGTTCTAATGATTATAGAACAGTTTTATCCGTAATAGGAGATAATGATTCTAATAATGATAGGTCTTTTAAAGGTTCTATTAATCTTTGCATAAAGAAGTTATTAGAGAAAAAGCCAGACATAAAGATTTTATTAGTGACTCCTCTGTTTCGTGCTAGGTTAAATGCTGATGACATTCGCAACAGCGATGATACATTAGTTGGTGGAAGAACTTTAAAGGACTTTAGTAAGGCTATGATTGAAATATCTGAATATAATCATATCCCATGTTTGGATCTACATTCTACTTCTATGATTAATAAGATGAATTTTACTGTTTATCTTAAGGATAGGCTGTATTTGAATGATACTGGTCATGATTTAATTGCTGATAAAATATTCAAAGCATTAGATTTCTATTGTTAAAGAAAGGAGGCAATACTGTGGAAGAAGTAAAAATTATAGAATTGACTGAGAGAGATACGGTTGATAGTAATCATTATGTCATAACGGAGACAGATGATGGTACAAGAAAAGTAAAAGCAAAGAATCTTCGTTCTTTAGCAGCAAAGTCTCTGTACTTTGACAGCGTTGAGGACATGAAAACTTCTGATAACCAACTGGTAGAGGGTGATATATGCACTACCTTAGGATATTATGAACCCGGAGACGGAGGGGGTTCAGTATATCATATTGAATACAACCCTGGAGTTGTTGAAGATAAAAGATATGTGCATTATTTATCTTATTCTGATACTTTAAGAGCGGTGATATTTTTAGATGATACAGTAAATGTGCATCAATTCGGTGCATATGGAGACGGCTCTCATGATGATTCTGCTGCTATTCAAGCTGCAATAGATTCTGGAAAGAGAGTGCAGTTCAATCCTGATTGCAATTATGTGGTGAGGAAAGCCTTATCAGTCACAGAAGCTGGTACTACCCATATTGATGGTTATGGATGTACTATTACTCCTAAGTATTGTGAGGCATTTGTAATTGGCAAATCTGGTGTGGCTAATAATTACTTAAAGATTTGCAATTTTGTTATTAATGCTATCGGTGCTGATCCTACTGCTATTAGTATATTGAACTGCAATGATGTGGTACTAGATAGAATAAAGTTTAATACTATTAGGACAAGAGCTATAACAGTTAAATGCTCTAGAGTGGTATTTACCAATCTGTCTATGTACGGAGAGAAGAATATAACTCAATATGGAATTGTACTAGATTCTGTGAGTAAAGATTCTGATACTCCGGCGGGGTGTGAATACAATAATGATGTATCTATTCGTGACATTACTGTTGTTGATGTAAGATACGGCATTTATGGATATAAGTGTCATACATCTGGCAAAGCTCATGTGTGTTCGATTGATAAAGTTAGAGTAGAGAGAACAGCATCTTCTGCAAATAATTATATACTTGCATATATACTGTGTAATATGGAATTGATATCTATTCGTGATTACACTGGTGTGAGAACAACTGATGCGAATAGATTATATAATGCATTGTATATTGGTGCTCAGACTTCTCAAGTTAGAGCATTTGTTGAGAATCTATTCTTATTTGGTAAGAGAACAATTGATTTGGCTTCTACTACCGGAGTAGTTACATTATCCGGAACAATAAGAAATCTTTTTGGTTCTTCTATTGCATCTGCGTCTTTGTTCGGGGACCTTGCTGGCGAAGTATATTCTAACGTGTTATGGGATGAGAATATCGCTGCTAATCTGTTTACAGTAGCTGGAGACGCAACTGGTAGGTTATATGATTCTAACAGCCCTCTTATGTATACAGAGAGAACTAATAGCACGTCTAGAATCAATCTTACTAAAGATAAGAAAAATCAATGTTTAGATACAACGATTAATGTAACTGGAATAGACGGAGGAATCGATGGCCAAATTATTGCTGTCAGGTCTTCTTCTAATAGATCTCTGATAAATGCGCAGCATAATATGGAGTTGGAAAGTGCTACAGTTACACTATCTCCGCATAAGTATGTATTGTTACAACGCAGAAGTGGTGTATGGCAACAAATTTCGTAAAGGAGGATATTATAAATGCCTGATGTAAGAAATTTATCTACAGGTCAAACTCCATCACAAGTAGTATATGATGGTAAGTTAATTTATGAGCTGGTTAAAGTTCAAACCTTAAGAGATACAGACTTATTTGCGATATCCACAACAGATAGCTTGACAAGAGCTGTATCTTTTAAACAAATAAAAACTTCAATTAGTAGCGATTATTATAGTATTACTGATATAGATAATTTGCTAGATAGTATAAGAAGGCAAATTCAAAATCTTAATCAAGATATTTTTAATCTTCGTGCTGAAGTTAATGAAGATATAAGTGATTTACGAAACCTTATAAACACCACTAAAGTGGAATTGGAAAATATGATTAGAAACTGGATAAGCTACGGTAAAGAAATCCCAACCTCATTGAATACCGGTAGATTATACATCCAGTGGTTTGATTAGGGGTGGTGATTTAGATGGCTGAAGAGGTTCGTTATCTAAATTTATATGGTAGGTGTACACATTGCGGATCTAAAGTAACATGGGTATGGTTTGAAATTAAACTTTCTGTAAGTCCAAGTAGCGACAGAACACATTATGTACTAAAAATTAATGCAAGATCAAATGCCAGTGCAGCTGCTGGTTCCGGAGGTACTCCGTATCAGTGGAATGCCGATAATATCCCGATGACAGTATCATATATAGAGGAAATAAAAAATGCTAATGGTACTATTACTAAACAAACACATAGCATAGTTTTCAATATATCAGTAGAAGGATACTACAAGCCTGGGGGAGGGATATATGACTTAGACGGGCCATGGAACGAAAAGATACAATCACAGGCTATGCATACTGGAAAGGTTGGTAAAATAACCTTTACCAATATTTCGGTTGATCCTCCAATTGGGGGCGTGACAGGAAGTCTTAAATATGTATCTCATAACGGTTATGTGACTGGGTTCATTCCAGATTCCAGCGACCCGGTGCTCGAAATCCCAACTAATAATATTCCATTAATACAGCCTCCAGTTTTAGGAAGCATAGCTAATAGTAATCCTTATACCAACCCATCCGATAACCAAGTTAAATCCGGAGTTTCAAAATCTATTAATTCTATCAGTTTAAGTTGGAAATTGTCCAGTGGAGATCCGCCTACCCGAATGTGGTATAGGCTTAATGGTGGCCGTTGGGTAGAAATAAGTACGATGTATAGTTGTACCATTACGGGGTTAACAGCAGGTACATCTTATAAAGTGGAGATACAGGGACAAAATGAAGCTGGAAATAGTAATATCTTGACCATAAATGTGAGAACGAGAAATGCTCCTCCTGTTGTAGCGTTGAGGGTATCTTCTATCAATTTGGAACAAATAACTTTTACATGGAATTCCAATAAAGATTTAGCAAAGGCATTCTTTAGTATAGATGACGGAAGCTTTACAGAAATTTCTGGAGTTAGTGGGAAGTTGGGAACCTTTACTGCAAAATGGTTTAATCCAAATACCGAGCATACTATAAGATTTTATGGTATATCTACTGCTGCTTTAGATTATTTAACATCGTCTACTGTAAGTGCATCTGGAACTACGTTAGATAGATCACGTATTAAACCTGTAACTATGCAACCATTTGGATGTGAAATAACTCTTGCATTTACTTGTAAATCATCATATCCATTAAAGCTTAAAATAACAGTTACTGGTAAAGAAAGCAGAAGTGCAACATTCTCTTATGACAATATACAAAGAACAGCAGAGAATGTAAGTTATACATGGAGACCAACACAAGCGGAGCTCGACAGTATATATAGATGCTACACTGATACCAATAAGGTAACGATGGATTTTTGCCTTACTACACATGGAGAATGGAAAGATTGGGATGATACAAGCAATGGCCATGATCTTGTATTAACCGGAATAGCAAAAACGGCACATATAGGCGTCAACAAAGTTCAGAAGCGAGGACAGTGCTTTATTAGTATCGACGGAGAGCCAAAAAGAGCTGTTACGTGGATTGGAATAAATGGTGTACCCAAAAGAGGTATATAAAGAAAGGAGAAAATAAAATGAGCAATTTAGGAAATATGTCTACCGAATTATCGAACGGGGGGGGGTAGTTTTATTTGAGTCGGATTTTGATAATGGGTTAGGCTTAACTAGTCAAATAAAACTTAATGATAATATAAATAATTTTGAATCAATAGTATTATATTTATACAACAGCACCGCAACTGTCGGTTATAAACTTCAGTGTGTTCCGGGCTTGAACGTTAAAAAACCAAACAAATGTATAGCTTCCGGAATTGATTCTGTAATTTTAAACAACGGAACAGACAATTGTGCTATAGATTTATTTACTGTTGAGTTAACAATCGTGGGGTCAAACGATACTTTAGCGCGCGGTGCGCTATCTGTCTCGCGAGTATTGTTCAAATCCGATGGAACGTTTACAATAACTAAATACGATACTAGTGCATGGAGAGTATGTAAAGTAATAGGATATAAAAAATAGTATAAAGAGGTACAAGATTATGAGTAAAGGAATAATCACCCCCTCCCCCAGATAAAAACAAACCAATTATCTTTCATGAAGTAATTATTAGTAAAGAAATTGAGATAAACGCAACCCAAGTTGCAACTTTATCTATATCAACCGGTAATACATATAAGAAGTTACTTTTAGATAATGATCAGTTGCTTTATGGGTTATATATAGATTCTGATATTGAATATATTGATTATGGCGGCAACGAAGAGCCAACGTGGAAAACTATTTATAGTGGTATTAATCTTTTTAGAAAGATTGGTACTTATGAATATTCCGTTGATAATATTCCATTTATTGATTCGTACGCAGACAAATTCAATATATCATTTAGAGTTCAACAATCGGATATACGATTTTTATCTGAAAGATTTGAATGGCCAAGAGGTGCTTCATACAAAATAAAAATAAATAGTTTTGGGCATTTAACCGCCGGAGGCGTATAATAATAGATAAAGGAGGAATTAAATATGCATCTGGGAAATATTGACATAAAAGATTCTATTACATTCGAGCAAGCAACTCAATTAGCAAACGTTGAATCTGGAGATTCTATGAGTGTTGCACTTGGCAAACTATCTAAACTATATGCTACTTTAGAAAATACTATTCTAAATTCGGATTTGAAACCGAATTCTATTTTACAGACAAATAATACTGGAAAAATCAGTAGTTCAGATATATCAAAAGATTTATTAAAGAATCTTAAAATGGTTCAATTTGGACCAGACGAGACAAAAACTACATTATTCACAAATGCACAATTCGGCATCACACCAATTAGTACAAACGAAAGTACTCCATATCAAGAATTACCAAGTGGTGCACCGGAATGGAAATACGCTACAGGAATGATACTTAAAAGAACAAATGAAATCGGTGATATTGTTTTATACAGTTATCTATCTGGAAAAGTTGGGATTGTATCTACTGGAAACTCGGGGCAAACGTGGAGTGAATGGAATATTGATAAGGAAGACATTACTGAATTACAATTAGCATTAAACCCCAGTAATTTCGATTTCAAATTGAAGAAATATATAGATAGAGAATGCAGTTCACACATAGAAGTTTTGCAGAAATATTGGAATGAAGCGTTTGAGAATGTCCCTGCAGCAGGAGGATATAGGGTTATTCTCACTCATTTTGGTACTAGTGATGTGGTGTGGACTTGTTTCTCATATCATAACAAATTATACGGGTATGCGTTGTGTTTTTCACATCCAAATGATGATTTCTCAATCCCTCAATTTTATACAATCAGAAATGGAACGTGGACAAAAAACGAATTGGTATTCAAGAGCAGTTTTCAAGACTTTGCTATTATAATTTCTTCTCATAATATAGTTCCCAGCTTGCCTGGTGGTATGATCAATACTGCAGATAACACTATAACCATTCCTGCTGGGTACTATTATCTGTCCTATTTACCCCCTACGGTCGATCATGACCAAATACATGTATATAATATATTTATTAGTCATCCTAATGAAAATACTATTGGCATTAGAACTAGTTTCTCCAATAGAGGAAATGCAGAAGCTAAGAATTTTACCATTACAGTTCCATTATTATTTTTAAAATCTATTTAGATTAAGAATAGCCGTACAGCATAAAGCTGTACGGTTTTCTTTGTCGTTATAGGTGAAACATCATATTAATTAACCCAAGAAAGGAGTTTAGAGTCATGGCTGATGATTTAAGTGGAAAGTCTTTATTAGACGTAAAGGATATAAATGACCTTGAAGAGATAGGAAAAGTTCAAGGTAAAAATTATCTACTCATAGTACAAAATGAAAAATCTAAAAGAGTAACATTAGATACTATTGCTGGATATATGGCCGCGGTTATTAATGTAGTACCAGGTTCAGTTGGGACTTTATTCAGCAATGAAGGCGGGAATGTATTAGTAATACCGAAAGGTGAATCCATTCCTGTAAATAGGAGAGTTCCTGGAAACTTTTACATAGAGGAATGTGACCAAGTATCTATTAGATCTCAGATAAATCTACCCATTTCTGTTGGTATAAGCAGACAGTTAGGGCTAAAGAGAGTATAAGGAGGTGAGTAAAAATGGAATTAAGAGTAGCGGCATCTGAGCAGTTTAAGGTTAGTTCGTCTGGGCTTCCCACATATAGAGTGCAGTTTATAGAAACTGATTCATCTACTGGTCAGGAAACTGTTGTTTCTGATGTGGATATAGTAACATCTGCTGACTGTGTTAGGTTTATTAATGAGAATCCCATTATTAAGTCTAAATTAGGATTTGCAGAGGGCGAATCTGTAGATACGGACTTATATGAGTTTGTAAATAATGTACTTTATCCATATTATCCTCCAGAGATTAATCAGATTCTTAATACATCTGCAGATCCAGATTTCGGAGAGTATGTATCTGAAGACAATACAGATATAATAGTGTACAAACAAAAAGGAACCATGACCAAGGCAAATACATTTACACTTAGATTAAAGGCTGGGTCTGAAAAACTTACAAGATGTAGTTTTGTTCGTGTTCAGAATAATAAAACTGATATCATGGAAAATAAAATCCTTTCATTACAACCTGGAAAAGAAACCACGGTTTCATTTAGAATTCCTGGATGTAATAATGACCTTATATATTATTTTGAGGTTTCTGATAATAAGAACGTAGTAACTTCTTATAAGATTACTTATGAATTCATCCTTCCGATTTATGTAGGATACGCAAAAGATGGATTATTAGAACCAGCTTTACCTAATGAAGAACTAAATGCATATCTTAATGGTCTTATTAAATTAAAAGACCGTGTAGATACGAGACTGGTTCCCATTAATCAGGAACAGAAAGGATTTTTTGATATAGTAGCAGATAAAGATCAACTATGCCCGTTTATTATGGTTCCGTTAAGATGGAACTCTTTAATGTGTATTAAAGACATAAATGGAGTTGATATCACTAAGTTCTACGGGCATAATAGTTATGTAAAATTAGACACATTAAATAATAATGTGGATAAAGAAGGTTATGTGATATATGTAGCTAGAAAACCCATAGATACAAAAGCTAAAGTAAGATATCTTCGTGATATAACTTATACTTTTGCATATGACCTTGATTGGCATGACTTAACTTCTGAAGGAGAACAGTCTGAGGTGTTTACTGGGTTTGATGTGCTTACTACATCCCCTGTGGATTCCAGATTCACCGTAGATAACTATGATGATCTTGCTTACATTAAACAGCCGTATGTGGGACTAATCACATTCGTTACTGATATTAATACTTATTATAAATATATGGGCAATAGAATATGGGTTCCAACAAACACATCGGTTATGTTTTTTAATGGATTACCTTCTCCAACAATGGGAGGTAAGTTTGACATATCTATAGACATTGCAGAAGGAAATATCTATCAAAAGACAAATTCAAATGTATGGGAACTTAAAGGGAATATAAGAACGGGGGTGACTCCATAAATGGCACAAGAAGTAACAATTCATAATGCTAATTATACGGATGATAAAGGAGAGTTATGGTACTTTAATACAGGGAAAGATAATATTTCCGGATTATCATATCCTGATCATTTCATAGAAAATAAGGATAAATATCTTTATACCAGACTTGTTGAGATTAGAATGAGCAACGACAATACTCTTCGATATCCTTTCCAAGAATGTTTTGTTCTTACTGCATATGGAAAAGATAAACAAACTATATCTTCTGCTATTGTAAATGTAGAAGGTATCATTTCTGAGGGTATACTGAAAATAGCAGATACTAGATGTAAGTGTATACCACTATCTGAATACGATACCAACCCGAATATTATAGTTAGTATGCAAACTATAGTAGAAAACGGATCTGTAGTTAATGTTGGAGGAATATGGGTAGAATCTGAAAACTATGAATCAATGGATGTGAAAGTGTTAAAATCTATAGCATTCAATAGTATTCCAAATAATATACCTGGGAAGTTTGTAGAAACCTCTTATGAGTCATATTACTTGGATACAGAAAGTATTGTATATGACGTAAATATGTATAATTTATTGGAGAGCCTTGGGGCTATTATAACACGCGGGAAAAACATCAATAATACAGTAATAGATAAGCTAAAAGACTTAGATAGAGATGTAGAGAAAAGCATTCCTGCTTATGCATTTCTTACTGTAATATACGATGATCTGTTTAGCCCAACTGAAGTGAATGTGGATGAAATTATAAAACCCAAAGAGTTTCAGTATGTTGAAGTGGGTAATTCATTTGGTATATTGGACATAAATAGAGATGGCTATCTTCAAGTAAAAGAGGCCGGAAATTATATTGTATCTCTAAAAGTGAATATGGATATACATGCTGGGAACCCGGCAAAAATGGTTATGTCTGCTTTCCTAAACGATGACCGCATCGAGGAAACCACTACCACAATATACCTTAATCCGGATAATAAGGAATACCCTCTTGGGTTTTTAAGCGGTATGGTTCAAATGGAGTTAACTCCTACTGATAAGCTGTATCTTAAAGCGAGATTTTCAGATATCAACGATGTCAATATTGAAAATCATTGTACTTTACAAGTAACAAGATTAAACGTTATATCATAATAAAATGATTCTCCTACACCCAGTTGGGTGTAGGGGCGTTTTTGTGAGTTTGCATTTTCTTGATTATATATTATGACTATGAATTAGAATAATATTATCTCATAGAGAGAATATAAGAGGAAAGGAGGTCAATGCCACATGCAGGAAGATGATGAATTATTGACATTAGTTATTGACGACTAAGTAGTCATTTTACATTATAAATGGATAATCCATCAACTTCCCTCATAAAGAGAAATACAAAGAAGAATACCCAGTAAGGCATGAAAACCTTACTGGGTGAGTCTTTATTTTTTGTTAATATGCATAACCAATTCATCAGATGCAACTACTTTATTCGTATCTTTACGCTTTATTTGTACAGATAAAGTTACATTTTCAATCGATGAATTGCTTGGAATCACCTCAACTGCCCATTCCATTTTCCCATCTGCTACAAAATCAGCAAACTTGGAACCGAATTTCTTCCCTAACACGAATGTATTCGGGTTACACAGCTGAAAAGTTGCATCTCTGCCTTTAGCAGATAGGATTCCATAAAGCGAACTGTTGATATTACCATCGTTCTTAGGGTCGTATTCTATAAATACAGTATTTCTACCAGATTCGCTTGGATCTGTATATTCTACTGGATTTATGCATAGAACAATATTAGAAACTCGCGGTAATGGCTCATATGGCGGTTCAATCGGTTCTCGATCAAAAGATTCAACCTGTTGATTAAGCTTATTTGTTGTTGATGATTTGGTTATGGTGTGCGATGCCCCATCGTATTTTTCTACGACTTTAGACGTCAATAGAACTCCATTTTCATCAAAAACGTCGGCTTTATCCATACAATAGTTTATTTCTCTTTCGTTCAGATCAAGAGTCATTTCACCATTTATGGGTTTATTTTTTGGTAATACTCCTACAATGGAGCATCCTCTTGGTTTTATTGTTACTATCATTTTTGATATTCCTCCTGGATTTCATTAATCGCTTATTGGAACAGCTGCAAATTTCGCTTTGAATTTGTATGTTCCACTACTTAAATCGCGAGTTGCATCCAATGCAAATTCTCCTGAAAAATAGTCGATTCCTAATATATACTTACTTTTATAATAATCTTGACCCAGTAAAAAATTTACAGTGGATGATGCGATTTTAGTACTATATTGATATAGATCCATCTTAACTTTTGATTCACTTTTGATGCCATCAAGAATGCATGAAGCGGAAGCATCATAAGTTGATACCTTTGCATCGGAGCTATTTAATATGCTCACACTAACAGATACTAAGTATTTTGAAAATGCTTTTTTGCTATCTACGAGTATTTGATGCACAAAAGCGCTTGATTGTTCCATATTTCCTAAATTACTACCGGAAAGAGTTACATTTAAACCATATTCACTGCTTACAGTAGGTAACTTACAGGGTATAGATAAATTTCCAATACTCATGATTTATCCCTCCTCTCAAATGGAGGAATAGTATCTATATAATTATTTCTTACCCCCCCCCCCAGGGGCAGTTAACATTCCTTTACTCATAATAATCGTCTCCCATCACCGAATCGATAAGCTCTCCGTCCTCATCGTCATAGTCATTTTCGGATGCTAATTCTCTTATATCTTCAGCCATGCAATCCTCTGGACACATAGCATCGTCATCTTCTGGGTTGTACTCTATGGCTTCACTATCCTCAGTAAGATTAATGGTTCCGTTTTCTGCCATTTTTCTAACTAAAGAATCTGCAAGATCATACTCCCCAGCATCTGCAGCAGCTATAGCTTCATCGAATCTTTGATCTGTTCTGATAGTCATATCGACTTCATCAAAATCGGAATTTATTGCCTTTAATTCACTATTATTCAGATTCATTGTTATCGTCTCCTTCCGTTTCATAATTACCTTCCAAAATATCTTTATCCGTTGCTAATTCTGCAAGATAATCAATGTGACTACCGATATCATCATCTGCAACAGATTCTTCGATATTTGTTCTTAAACTATTTACAAGCTTAATGTCTAATGACTGCATTGTAGTGGTCTCCTTTCCATGAATACATTATATGCATGTTTTGAGCATATTATTTCATTGAACAAGACTGTTACTACCTAACTTTTCTTTTTCTACTACCATATAACTTATGCTAATAGCCAAATCTAATGCTTCTTCTGTAAATGAATCTATTGTTGGAAGATCTATTGTTCCATAGAAAGTTACGCTGTCGTTTGCCGGATTACTATTGGTTATAATCACCGGTATGATAACGTTTGATATATAATTCGGAGTAGCTTTTGGTCTATCGCCATATCCACATGAAGCTCTTGCGGTGGCTGTTATACACAGATTTCCAATATAGTTAGAGATTTCGACAGTATTACTACCAGCAAATTTAACAGGAATAGTACATAACTCTACAGTTAACGGGTCCCACGCACCGCTATCGAAAAATGGTTGTATAATTGCAGTTCCACATGCTAATACCTTAGGACCTACAACATCTTCTACGGTGGGGAGATTTGTAGTTACTTCTACTGTAACTTCTGTATACGTAGACAAATCGGGGGCGTTTGTTTCTGACCAATGCTTATCTACAAAGTAAGTGCAGCTATCGGTTTCACTTATCAGTTTAGCGGATATACCGGACGGTTGACTCGTTTGTTTGATGCATAAAAACATTCTCCTATCGGATTTATAAATGTGAAAGTTTTCAGGTAAAGCCTTATCTGAAATACATTTATCATTATTAATTTTGAGTATATAACTGACCGAATCAGTAGATAAATCTAATAATACCTCTGCTTTTTCATTGTTCAGTTCCAATACAACAGGAATAAAAGTATTATACTCTGGAGAAGTGATAAATGCCGATTTATTGACTCTGGTATAATTAGTTTTCTTTATAGGAATCAGTTGGAGCACATTAAATATAGCATCCAAATCCAATTCATCGTGTCGATCGTAAATAAAAAGCTCAGCGGTTTCGATTTCGTCTACTAATGTATGACAAGCAACTAATAGCTTCTTGTTATCTTTGTCTGTTAACTCTGATAAAAATGCATCGACTCCGGTATAAACGCATACCTTAACATCGCTTATCTTGGTTCTTACTCCATTGATATCTACAAACTGCTCTCCGGTGTCTGAAGTGTAAATGACTTTATCCTCTTCATTTATTGGGACTTTATCTATATTAGCGCTAGGTACAGTTCCAATAATTGGTATCATGAGTTCCTTATTTGTTGTACTCATTTGATTTTCACCTCGTTTTCAAAAATTTAAAACTCAGTGGCTCAGAACCGAACCACTGAGCATTATTATTTTATAGTTCTATAAATGAAATGGTTTTACTTTAGCCGTACCAATTCTCTGGTGGCAACGGGTCAGGATTAGTTACTGACCCCCCCCCCCAAAGTTAACAAATTTACTTGTTACCGTAAGGGTTTGAGAATCTACGTAATCTTTAACGTTCATTTGAGAGCCATCCTCGTTTGTTACGCCTTCCAAACCAGTAGCATCGTTAATGCTATTGTCTACATAGTCTTTAACCTTGACCGGCTGCTCTGTCGGGGCATCGGGATTTTCCGGGTCTGGATCAACCGGTCCCATCATTTCTCCTACCACTCTTTCAGTTACAATCTGAGTAATAGACTCTATGGTCTTCTCATCTGTAGCAAAATCTGCTGGATCTACATAGAGACCACCAGCACCTTCTCCCTCGGTAGCATCTACTTTAAGAAGGTTTCCGCCCTCTCTTGTAGCAACCTTGACATTTACTGATATCTCATTGGTCTGACTTACAGTAACCTTTGCAGTGGTTGTCTCTTTTCCGGTATATACATCTACAAGGGCTGCAGCAGGAATCTTTACTTCAGAATCATTATTCAGAACAAGAACGATTTCCTGTGTAGTTGTATCATATCTACCGCTACTGACAACAAGATCTTTGCCAAGGGCAATTATAAGATTTTCTGCAGTGCCGTCTTCTTTCTGCACCGGAAGAGTAATAGTTCTTGTCTCAGCATCATAAGACGGATTAGATACGCCTCCGGTCGGAATTACCGTCTTGGTAATTTCTTTTATTTTCAGCTCAATTGTTTGCTTCTCTCCAGCATTATTCGTAAAATCTACAGTAAATGTGCCGGTATTCTGATCAAATGTAGGACCAAATGCTATCCCTGCAAGTGCTATACTCTCAGAAGACTCCTCGAATCCGGTTCCATCTTCGGTAACTTTATTCTTATGCGTCACTAAAGTAGGAACCTCTGCTGTATCAGACAGCGTAACTCCTTCTACTGTTCCAATAGGAATCAGCTGTTTAACATCCGGGGTTTGCCCCGCGGTATGAGTAACAACTTCAAGTCCTTTAGTATCAGTTATAGCGTTTTCTCCTTCCGTCTTGGTTGGATAAGCCACCCTAGTTACAGCATTATGATCATCCTTAAGAGAAGAGAGATCAATTGTTACTGTCTCATCGTCGGTACCTTCTTCATGCGCAGCGTCTGTAGCTTTCTTAAACGTAAGAGCCCCAGTTTCATTATTAAAGTCCGGATCATATACAGCACCAGGAATAGCAATCACGCTAGATTTAGTTTCACTACCTTCTGTACGCTGCACAACTACACGGTTAGAACCTTTTTCTGAAGCTGTGATTGTCTTCACGCCATCTGCTCCACTTGCAGTAGCCATAGCAACTAATTTGAAGTTCTTTCCTTCTTCGCTAGATTCTTCAAGGGTATAAACACTAATAGTACCGTCAGCATTTTTAACCTTAACAGTTTGCCCAGCATACATATCTGGATGTGATGCAGCTAAAGATTCAACTGCTGTATAATCATCAAATACTTCTGGGAACTTCAACTCGATATATAATTTGTTTGATTTTAAATTTTTTACACCGTCAATGCTGCTGAATATAGCATAAATAACATGTAAACCAAGTCTGTTAGGAACATATGTATTACCTGGCGTAATACCATGCTGATCCCATTCTTTAGTATCTGAATTAAAATTACGAATATTAGCACTGTGATCAAGACAAACAGTACCATTCGCTATCTCATCTACATTTGAGTCTATTTGAAAATCTACATCGCCAAGATCTGTTGATCCACTAGATTTTATATAAACTGTCTTTATGTAAGAACGGTCAAGGCCATCGCCATATATTTTATAGTCTGAATCTGTGTTAGGGGTTAGTGTAACCTTTGTTCCAACAGGGTTTTCTAGCAATGCTGCCGCAAAATCATCAAGGGTTGCGCCGGCCGGAAGTGTCTTTGCCTGTTTTAATCCAGCACCGATCTCTCCAGTAACTTGGATATCGTTTTGTGTTCTCGGTGTTACTAATACTTGAGATGAATCTTCATCTACAAGCACAAGTTCTCCACCAGTTCCGTCCTCCTCTTTAGTAACGACAAAGTCTAATGGCCCCAACTTTTTAGAAGTAATAGCTGCTTCAATTGCTGATTTTGGGCCGCGTCCAATATTAATTGCATTTTTTGCCATTGGTTTGTTTCTCCTTTGCTTTATTTATTTTATTCCATATATTTTTTCTATTGTACCCATGTATAAATTCATCATTCCATTTGGAGTGTATACACACGCTTTAAATGAGTCTTCATTAAGAGTTATACTTTTTCCATTGGTAGAGATTGCAAATAATATAGCAGACGGTACATAACCAACTCGATCACCTATAAGCGTGCTATCTACTATCGGAATAGTATATGTAAGAGAATCACTTATGAACCTATTAATATTTTCTGCTTTAGGCACACTAAATGGATACAAATTACTATTTATTTTAAAAATGATCATGTTATAATCATAGACAGATTTATCGTTTTCAATAGTTATGATATCTCCTGCTTTAAAACCATAATTATAATCTTTAGCTATAATTTCAATTTGCCCCCCCCATGGGGTTATTTGTATTTATATTTCCAATGCTCATTTTTACCCTCCAAATTTTACAAATTTAGATTTGTCTGTTTCTGGAGCAGCTGGGCCTTGTGGACCGGTTTCGCCTTTAATGGAGAACAGTACTTGTCCTACCGTTACTGTAGTACCAGTAAATGAAGAAACAGAATATACGTTTCCATATGGGTCAACTAAGGTATCGCCAATAATAACGCTAGTTCCAGAGATAATGTCTGATCTAGCAATAGTGCTACCATCGTTAATAGCTACTGTTGATACATACATTCCTTTACCGGTTTCTCCTTTGGCACCGCGTATAGAATTAATGAAGTCCTCTTCAGAACCCATATTCCCCATTGATAACCAAATCTGATAAGCAGAATCTCCCTTAGGTCCATCCGCACCATCTCTTCCGGGTGCTCCGTCTTTACCATCCACTCCATCGATCCCCTTAAGATAATCAAGGAACTCTTGTTCTGTTCCACTGTTTCCTAAAGCAAGCCATACATCATAAGCGGACTGACCCGGTGATCCGTCTTCTCCCTTTCCAGCAGGAGGGAATACGATATTTAACAATCGTTTACCATTTTCCTCTGTAATAGTAGCATTTGCTTGACTTCCAGATTCGATCTTTCCCACCTCAAACGGAATATTGGCTAGTTCTATGCCTTCTTCCATATGTTCAAGCTTTCGCTTTGTTATGAATGAATGGACTTGTTCTTCATTTGGCCTTAAAGGGTCGAACAACTCCCACTTATTCTTATCATAATTAGATGCCATTTTATTCACCTCATTTCATTATAAAATCATGGTAAAGTTACAGCAGCAGTTTTCTCATTACCATCAGATAATTGAAATGTGAATACTATAGTTTTCCCATCGGAATCAAGATCAGCTGTTATATTTTCTATACCAATGCCATCTTTACCAGAAGGTCCGACTTCTCCGGGTTCACCTTTTTCTCCATCTTTACCATCTACCCCATTAGTTCCAGGAATCCCAGCGGCTCCAGTTTCGCCTCTAGGAATAGTAAGATTTAGAGTATTCCCATTTACAATCTCAGCAGACGCAGTGTCTCCTACTGTAACTTCTCCAATCTTGAGAGTAAAATCATTGGTAGCATCTTCTCCATCTGCGCCTCTAATATTAAGACGTTTATGAAGAAGCATATCCTCTTCTACTTGAAATATGTCACCTTCGCTGTCTAAGACAAAATCATCAATTTCAGCAGTAGCAGGAGCAAGATCTCCCTCCACGAGGTTTCCATTACCCCAAATAATTCTAGTCCCATTTCTACCAGGTTCTCCGTCTTTACCATCTTTACCCGGTAATCCTTCTGGACCAGCAGGTCCACTCATACCAGTCTTACCAGTGATATTCATCATGTAATTCAGCCTATATTCTCCAGTATCAATAAGAACTACTTTAAACACATTTCCTTTTGCGTCTAGAAAAATATCACCAGGAACAGATCCAACGGGAGCTGTAGAATTATTTAATAATTCCTTTTCGGAGAATAACCAATTTGCATTGTGTCTAAACGTAAAAGTTAAAAGCTTTACAGTTGAATCTTCTTTAGAGGTGATTATCTCAACTTTAGGCTCTAATCCTTCGTTTATATCACCGATTTGCAAATCAGTAATGGCAGCTTCTAGACCTAATTCAATATGGTCTAATTTGGCTTTCGTGATAAAAGAATTCGGCTGCTGTATATCTGGTATTGATTCATCGTAAACAGTCCATTCCTGTTTCTTATAACCAGCCATTAAAAAATATTCCCCTTTCATAATATTAGCTTTTTATAAGCTTAATAAAATGTTACACGTCAGTATTCACTAGAGATATGACGTAATTTTCTATACAATATAAAATACATGGAATAGCATAAAATAAATATACGCTATCATAAAAATCTATCATTTCTAATGCATCTATATCTTCTTGTGTTAAATCTTTATTATTAAAATACTTGACTATAATATTATATAAAGAATTTTCTCCTCCCAATATAGTATCATTTTCAATTGCTGTTATCATTTCATCCTTAAAACACGGAATTACATCATTCACATTGAATGAGTGTGTTTCGTGTTCTATGCTAAAATATTCTTCTTTTCTAGTGCTAAATATAGTAAGGGGTTGGTCTATATACTTAGACAACCCTCGATACTCATACGCTCTTACATTGTTCTTATCCTTTTTCTCCAAACAGGCAAAAAAAGATTTATTATACTTTATAGGAAATGTAGCAGGTAAATTTAAAGCGTGACTAATATATACATATTCATTATCAGCGTCTTCTGAATTGAGAAGATCGTGCTCTTTCAAGAATTCTATCATATATGAATCATAAAATCTATATCCATTATGGCAAAAAATAAACGTCTGTACCCTTGAGTTATAGAATGTAGATTTATAATATAATCTTAGATTAAATAATACCTGATCCAATCTTTTAATTATATTATAGTGCTCATCTCTAATAATAGGATTCAACTTTGTCCCTACATTATTTATCACCATATGATAGTGGTTTGCTATATTCTGCTCTTCTAGTATTTCTTCGAGTCGGGCTGACTCTAATTTATATTGAACCTTATATATATTAGATCCGTTTTCCAATGTATCTGGAGACACATCGTTTATCTTGAATAATAACTTTTCTTCTGTATAATCTATATTAAAATAGTCTCCTACATAAGGAGTTATGGTATTGGGAAGTATAATAGCCTCTCCGGATATCTCAGATGCTTCTGGTCCAAATTCATCATTTACCATCTGTATTGCTATTTGTTCTATACCATAAAGCATGAAGTCTTTGATTATATTATAATATATAGGACTTGCTAAACCTACGTCTTGATAATACAATTTAGTAGAAGTATCTAATGTAGATTTTTCAGTGTTTTGATTAAAGTAAGTTACCGGAGTACCAGATTTATCATTCCATCTATAATACGGATTTTTTAATATATCTTTAACTCCTGTAACTAGAGTATCTATAGACTCTTTGTGTTCTGTATTGATGAATTTCCCTCCCATAAGAATTATTCTCCTTTCTTATTAATTAACTTGATGTTTTCCTTCGTTAATGGACGCATCCAGACATATAGCGGTTACTCAAAACATGTAAGTAAGCGATATCAATATTGCTAAAATATTATAAGGAGGATATAATTAATGAGCGAATACATTAAAAACAAATGGACTAGTTATGATCCTAATCTTCCGGATGCTGATCAGCCGGATGCCTTTCTTACTAAGGAAAAGCTCGATCATATGGAAGACGGTATTGCTCAAGCTGCAAAGTCAGGCGGAATAATAGATTCCGACGGTAATATAATCGTAATCCCTGAAATTGAAATTGGAGAAGTTACAGAAGGCGATACCGCTGCTGCTGAAATTGTCAACGGCAAGCTTAACCTTACTATTCCTAGAGGAGCTCAGGGGCCCGCCGGTGAAGTAGGCCCTCAGGGAGAACAAGGCGAGCAGGGAGAAAAGGGTATGATTGGTGACCCTGGTCCGAAAGGCGATAAGGGTGATACTGGATATGCTATATATGTATCTATGGTAGAAGTATCTGATAATGATACCATTAAGCTTACTGATATCAGGTCGCCATACAATATCAAAGCATATGATCATATTCTTGCTCCGGACGGCACGGTACGGCAAATAATCTCTACAACTGAAGATTCTGTCACTGTTAGTTCCCTGTTGTTCAGCATTAAAGGTGCACAAGGAACCCAAGGACCTAAGGGAGAACAAGGCGAGCAAGGTATCCAAGGGCCAAAGGGAGATAAAGGTGATCAAGGTGAAGTGGGTCCTCAAGGAATTGTAGGCCCGCAGGGTGAACAAGGTATTCAGGGCCCTAAAGGTGACAAAGGTGACCAAGGAGAAGTGGGTCCTCAAGGTCCTACTGGAGCTCAAGGTGAAACTGGCGCCCAAGGACCTAAGGGAGAACAAGGCGAGCAGGGTGAACAGGGTATCCAAGGTCCGGCAGGTCCTAAGGGTGATACTGGAGAAGTAGGTCCTCAGGGTGAACAGGGTATCCAAGGTCCAGCCGGCCCTAAGGGAGATACTGGAGAAGTAGGTCCTCAGGGTCCAGCAGGTCCTAAGGGTGATACTGGAGAAGTAGGTCCTCAGGGTGAACAAGGTATTCAAGGGCCTAAAGGTGATAAAGGTGATAAAGGCGATGACGGTACATCCGTAACCATTAGAGGAACCGCGGCTTCTGTAGAAGAGCTGCCTAAAGAAGGGGTTGAAGGCGATGGCTATCTTGTAAATGGTGATCTATATGTATGGGACGAAGAAGCCCTTGAATTTTCCAATGTTGGACATCTTCAAGGACCGAAGGGAGATAAAGGTGATAAAGGTGAGCAGGGTATCCAGGGTGAACAGGGTATCCAAGGTCCTAAGGGAGACACTGGTGAAGTAGGACCCCAGGGTCCAGCAGGTCCTAAGGGTGATACTGGAGAAGTAGGTCCTCAGGGTGAACAGGGTATCCAAGGTCCAGCCGGCCCTAAGGGAGATACTGGAGAAGTAGGTCCTCAGGGCGAGCAAGGTATCCAAGGTCCAGCAGGTCCGAAAGGTGATACTGGTGAAACTGGTCCTGCGGGTAAAGATGGAGCTGAAGGTATCCAAGGTCCGAAGGGAGATAAGGGCGATCAAGGCGAACAAGGTATCCAGGGCGAAACCGGAGCACAAGGTCCGGAAGGTAAATCTGCATATGATCTCTGGGTAGAAGAAGGCAATTCTGGTACCACCGCAGAGTTCTTAGCTTCTCTCAAGGGAGAAACCGGAGAGGCCGGTCCGAAAGGTGATACTGGTGAAGTGGGTCCTCAAGGTGAACAAGGTCCTATTGGGCAAGCGGGAGCACAGGGCCCGAAGGGAGACCAAGGTGAAGCGGGAACGGATGGTAAATCTGCATATGACCTGTGGATTAATAATGGTAATACTGGTTCTGTATCTGACTTCTTAACTTCGCTTAAAGGAGAAACTGGAGCACAAGGACCAGCGGGTTCTGAAGGTATCCAAGGTCCGAAGGGAGATAAGGGCGATCAAGGCGAAACAGGAGAGCAAGGCCCGAAGGGCGATGCCGGAGAAGGTTTAACTGGAACGGCTTCTACTATTGAAAAATTAGCAGAAGATGCAGATAATACTGCAGTTATAGCTAAGACGAATGAGATCATCGATGCGCTTGTAGCAAGGGGAGTATTAGTATAGATCATAAAAAATAAATTAAGGGGTAGGATATAAATCCTACCCCTATATTATTTGTCTTATAGATTCTCTGATACATTCTATTGGTACTCCAAAGTCTTTCTTTCCAGGAAAACTGTTTGAGTGAATATACATGGGTACATTATAAGCGCGTAATATATTTGCTAGGTCTTGAATATACCTATCTTTGTTTAATTGATCTGTATCCATATAAAAATGTGTTCTTAAATTAGGAAATTTGATTACAGACAATAATGTGTATAGGCAACTTTTATAATTGCTTCCACCTACAGAAGCATATATATTTCTACCATTATTTTTAATCATATTATATTTGATAGAGAGTATATCAAATGCTCCTTCCGCAAGTCTAATATCAATCGGTTCTGGATTCAATAAGTCTATATTCACTGGAGGAACATAGAATCTTAGTGTATTGTCAAACTTTCCAAATATATTATAATTTATATACCTCTTATTTATAGATTGATATAAATCAAAGTTTTCCAACTCTAAATTTCTCAAAGTGACAAATGCATTGTCGTATGATAAAAATCCTACGAATGCGGTATCGAGAGCCTCTACTATTTTAGGAACTCTTGTCAGGTCCTTTACTCTATTTTCAGATAATAGGTCTCCTAAATTTAAGACTATTTTATTGTCTATACAATCTTTGAGAGTAAGATTTGTGCCTAGTCTTTTATTAATATATGCAAGTTTATATAAGGATAACTTATCGTCTCGTATAGAGGTGTTTCTTACATTAAATATTTGGACAAATGAAGATAAGAATTTAGAATTTTTCGCATCCTTCATAGACTTGTTAATATACGACTGCAATTCAACTCCAAACGAACCATCATAGATTCCCCATTCCATTAATTTACTTTGTGTAACTATTCCTTGAGCATGACACTTTTGGCAATAATAATATGGAATATCATTTTCTTGTATAGGAACCTTGATATAGAAATGCCCCTTAATCGGGTTTGATGAATCAGAACAATAAAAACACCGGCAATTTATTTCTGTTCTCCCGGCAACCGGATTAGCAAATGGTTTTACATTTGACTCAAATACGTGAATAAAGCTATCTGGATCCATTTTTTATACCCGTCCCATAAAATACGAAATAAACATTCCTGCCATCCCAACCAGTGAAACTATTCCTAAACAAATTATAAACTTATCATTTGAATCCATTTATTGAAGCCTCCTTTATTTAAATTTCATATATCTATTTATCATATATGATATATCGCCTATCCAAAATAATATAATTGGAATATAAAATAACGAGTAGTATGCATTACCAGTTTCTGTTAAAACGCTACTTATCTTTATAATCGGAATAAAGGATACGAGTAGCAAAGAAGTGCCAATAATTAACTTCGTGCTTAAAGATTTGGCATTTGTTTTAAAGATTAAAAACTGATTAATCGAGTTTCGTGTTAGCCCTATAAATATCATGAACAATAAAAACGTTATTATAAAAAGCAACATGTTTATGGGATATAACTCCTTTAATTTTAGTGAGTATACTAGTATTATCATTAGACCCAGAAATATTCCGGAGACTGCAGAAAACAATATTATATCACTTAGCATGTGCCTTCGGATCATGCCTTTGATTAAATTATTGAAATCCATATAGTATTTCCTCCTTTCACTATTATACTATGTGGTGCTATTATATTTTAGAATCATAATTATTATGTCAATCAAGCATAATACTCCAATTAAAATAATCCATAATAATTTTATTGGATTGCTATATTGTTTAACCACACTTACTATAATTTTACCAGCCGTGTAACCTAATAATCCTAATACTAAAAATCCCACCATTATAGTTATAGCTGAACTTACACAACTTATATTATTTTTGACTGATGCTATCAATCCTACCAAGCATATAAGTAACACTGTACCCATAACATAAAACAGTTGCTCATTCATCCAGTCGAATTTATTTATTATTAGAATAGCATATAATATCCCAGATATAATACTAAATAATAATGATGCGGTACTCATAATTAAAGCCTCCCAAATAAAAAATAACGGGGGTGGACTCGCCACCCCCATTTTAGTTTATAATAGTTTAGTGTTTTCTCTTACTTCTAAGGTATAGAAGTCTATAATCTTGTCCCCAATCATGAGGATATTATCCTCATGATTATATTCAACATGATTTTTATAAAAATGAAATTTTTGAAGTTTTCCATTCTTATCATGATAAAACACATGAGACATAATAGACTTTTCTGCTAACAGGCTTGGTACGTACTCAGTCGGGTCGATATCCCCAACCAAAATACAAATTGGAGTTAAATCTGGTTTCAGATTTACATTAAAGAAATGTTTATGGTCAAAATCATCCCTTCTATTTCTACGACAAATTTCATCATATTGATGCATGGTATTATCAGTTCTACATAAATACCTTTGCAATCTGTCTGAATCTGATGAGATATTATATAATATTTTAAAATCAGAGAACTGCTCATAATATGCGTTACACATATGATAATCTCCTATTATTATATTAGTCTTATCTTTATCAAACTCAGAAAAATCTGTCCAATAATCCCAATCTCCGTGATTAGTTCTAAAAGTTCTTCTTTCATAATTTTTATCCCTAACCCTAAGATATTGAAAGGGCATATCGTCATCGAAAGAATAAGGAACAACATTTTCTTCTAATGGGAAATGAGAATGAAAAATATAATCTTTTAAATTCTCTTCTCCATCACGCATGGGCCTGGTAGTATGTTGAAGTGCCTTATGAAATTTATCTCCATAGTCCTTTAATATTCTATTCATGGTATAATCTTTACCAGAGCAAGTCTTTCCCATGATTAAAACACATTTACTCATATTGTATTTACCTCTCTATTTAAAATTCACTGCACACAGCTGAGACTTATCTATGTAACCTTTAGCAAGAAGTACATATGGATTACCACTTACACTACAATATTTTATGAATTCAAATCCTAATGATTCATATAATACTATATTTTTGTATTCCCACATTAGTACAAGTAAGTAAACTCCTTTGTTTTTGGTATTTTCAATTACATCTTCATATGCTGCATTGACAAGTGAGCTCATCAGCCCCTTTCTTCTATGCAGTATTCTAGTTTTAGCATTTGCTAATAATGAGTAATCGAAATTTTTCATTTCAAAATCGTATCGTTCAATCTTGGATACCGTTCTAATACGATTTTTGATTTTATAGGTTGTCTTGCTATCTTCTCTGGTGATAATAGGTTCACTATACATATTGTAAATCCTTTCTATACTGCTACTGGAATATCCGTAATCTGCTCACAATGCTGATACCCAGAAAGCAGCACATCATCTGTAGTGAAATCATAGAAATTTTTAATCTCTGGATTTAACCAAAACCTCGGAGCAGGATACTCTTCTCGTTTAAGTAATTCCTCTGCAATTGGAACATGCCTATCATATATGTGGGCATCAGCGATTACATGTATAAACTTTCCGGGTTTCATATTACTAACCTGAGCAAGCATATGAATTAATACCGCATATTGACAAACATTCCATCCGTTAGCAACTATCATATCTTGGGACCTTTGATTAAGAATTCCATTAAGCACCAGCTTCCCATCATCGTTATCCTTAGTTATATTAAATGTCATAGAATATGCACACGGATATAAATTCATCTCATTTAAATCATGATGATTATAGATATTGGTCATGATTCTTCGACTATATGGATTATGTTTTAAATCGTATAACACCCGATCTACTTGATCCATTTCGCCTTCTTTGTAATTATGCTTTACTCCTAATTGATATCCATATGCTTTACCTATCGAACCGCTTTCATCTGCCCACGAATCCCATATGTGGCTTTTGAGATCTTTTACATTGTTTGATTTTTTTTGCCAAATCCATAACAATTCATCTACGCAACTCTTTAGCGGAACTCTTCTTATTGTTAATGCTGGGAACTCAGTCTGTAAATTGTATTCATTTACAACTCCAAATTTCTTAACAGTATACGCCGGGGTTCCATCTTCCCAATGCGGTCTTACTTTTTCCCCTTGCGTATCTGTGCCGCACCCATATAATATGTCATAGCAAGTATCCTTAAAAATTTTATCAGCATAACTCATTATTTATTTTCCTCCTGTTCATTATTTTTGAAATTTGCCATTCTTTTAGCCATATCGTCCATAAACTCTTCTTCGGTCTTGCCTTCATTCCCATCGAATTCTAACCAAATTTCATATATGGATTTCCCTCTAGGTCCCATCGGCCCCACAGGACCAGTATCACCTTTATTAAAAGAAGATTTCCAAGATTTTACAATATTTAATACATCATCATTGCAAATTACTATATCTATAATACTTAATAAAATTAAAAAACTAAAATAAAGTACTAAGACGATAGTAATAATTATTAATGCTAAGCACCATGCTGCTAAAATTACATGAGAGAATTTTATATCAGATGTATATGCTTCTTTAATAATTGGGATAAGGTTATCGATAGATGGAATTACAAATGCTGTAATGATAACCAATAAGGTACAGTATAGACATATTTTAAATATGCTCTTAATTATATTCATTATTTATTTTCCTCCTGTTCATTATTTTTGTAGTATAAATATAAGAATCTATGCTGTTGAGGATTAGATACGGAGCGAAAACTTTCTTCGTCTTCTAATTCCCAATCAAACGTTCGTGAGTCTAAATTTGGCATAAAATTATCACATTTAAAATCTTCTTCTAGTTTAGTAATTATAGCCTTACTACAATATGGCAAGAATTGATTATATATAGTTTTTCCGCCTATGATGAATATAGGTTTACCTTTGTAAAATTTAGTTATTTCCATTGCTCCTTTGATAGAAGCTACTACATAGGTTTCGTATTCTTCTCCATATAGCCAGTTAACATTAAAATCTTCATAATTAAAATCTACTGAATTTTTATCAGAACCATATTTACCCGAGATAATAATATTTACTCTGTTTTTTAAAGGCTGCCCTATTGTTTCAAATGTCTTTCTTCCCATTATAACAATACCGTTTTCAGTGATTTCTCTAAAGTGTTTTAGATCTTCTGGTAAATACCATGGTATTTTTCCATCCCGGCTTATACCCCAATATTTATCTACTGCAGCTATTAAAGTGATTTCTCGATTTTTCTTATTCTTACTTTTCTTTTTTCTTTTTCTCTCTGATGATTTATTGCATATCCCCTTTTCAATACTGCGAAATCTTAAATACGCATACATAGAAAGCATAAAAGATGCGCAACTAAATGCAATAGCAAATAACTTAAAGTAATCCATACTTTCCTCCAATGTAAAAAATAAGGAGGGAAGGAGTTACCCCCCCCCCCTAGATGATTTAAATAAGTGACACGAACATACAAATCTCTTCACATATTGAATCCGGGACATTAGATATTATCTTTCTATCTAACTCTGGATTATTATATGCTATGATTTGAAATTCGGAAGATATAATTGTAGCAATCATTTGTAGTATTTCTTTATCAACCTTGTCTGATTTGTATTTGTTCTTGACATGATTATATAAAGGACAGCTTTCCAACTTCAATGATTCTTTCTTGTTAAGAGATTTTCTCTGCTGAAACTTTGTTATGTTGCTACTTATAATATATGGTAATATAACCATACCATTAGTTAGCAGCTCGCGCGAGGCTGCCAACATTAATTTTACATAGTCTATCTTATTAATATCTTTTATGGAGATTGGGTCTCCAAAATACTTAAAGAAGAGATTAAAGATCAATTTCTTTTGAAAGCTATTTACTATTGAATCCCCGCCATTTTCTTCGAGACGTTCTATATAATACTCTATCTCTTTTGGGTCAAACGGCCCATAGCGAATTTCAATTTCTCTCATCGTTTGCTCACGATTACACTTATTCTGCAGGTAAAGTGATTCGTTTTGCTTTACGATGAAACTTTCATAACGCCAGTCTTCACACCGATTCGCTACATCGATGCAGTTCTCTTATGAACTTCTATGGGTGTTACCCATAAGTGGAGACTATATCACCATCCATTATCTGTTAAGATATTGGGATGCTTGACTTTTCGATTTAAATGGTATTACGGTGAGTTACTCCTACCATACCGCTTGGCTCTACTCTACTCGCTTCGTCTACTTTAACACAACTAAAGTACCTTATTTTCAACCTAATTTAATAGATTTATAGCTTTCGATAGTCGTTGAACAGTAAATCAATTTATAGCATTATCATAATCATACAGATTACAAATATTTTTATATGATTTCTTATCTCTTATCAATCCAATTGCCGCATTATAATTATCCATTTCATTTGAAGATAACTTTGTTACATCTATACCTAAATGAACTAATACTTCTCTATATGATTTCTTAGTTCCATGATTCTGAAAATATTTACATATAGTATGGATTTGTTCTGCTGTAAATTTCGATTTGGTTGCAGCATTACTGAAATCATAATTTTTGGATATATGGCTCCAGCAATGTCCATTTCTTATATTTTGCAAATCTCCTTTACGTAAATCAGTTCCGATAGCATTTATAATTTCGGCATTCGTTTTCCCACTCTCAATGAGTTCGCATATTCTAATTACTTGAGAATTTGTAAGCTTTGAGTTGCTTCTGCTTTCTCCTAATGCTACTAGATTATGATTTATTGTATGAATCATATTCCCTCTTGTATCTATCCATTCTAAATTCCATGCCCACGAGTGGCCCTTAATCCCGTCTTTATGGTTTACTTCCAAGGTGTAATCTCCGGTAGAATTCGGAACAAACACGTATGCAATTAACCTGTGTAACAGGAAACATTCGGCATGACCATCAATAAATGTCAATCTAATAGTAGTATAGTCATAATCTATACTTTGATTCTTTGGTAAAAAGGTTGCTGTTTTCTCATTAAAAATTCTTCCATAGTTACTGATTATATAATGCTGTTGCAATCCATAAATATACAAATATAGTCTTATCCATATTTCTGGATATATAGCTTGCTCTTGGCTTGGCATTACCATGTTTTCACCCCCTTATAAAAGGGCTATAAATTGATAAACTTGCTGCTGATTGAACCTACCCGTTTAGTCAGATAAGGTAAGCCCGTCCCAGACTAATCCTAAATTTGAAAAGTGTTTCCATAGTATATTCCTATACTAGGCGACCCTGGCTGAATCGAACTCTGAATTTTGCGGATTCTTCACACCGATTCGCTACATCGATGCAGTTCTCTTATGAACTTCTATAGGTGTTACCTATATGCCGAGACTATATCACTACCTGATAATGATATCAGGATACCCTCTTTTTCGCATTAAATGGGATTACGGCGACGATTACCAACCATGCCTCTTGGTGCTACGTAAAATAGTCGTTGAACGTTACTCAATATATTATATTAAGTCTTCGCTGCTGGGTAAACATTGTTAACGATACTTAGGACCATGTAAGTTTCCGAATTCTTACACAGCTTTTATTTCACCATATATCATCTCAGTACTTTTTTCTATCTTTCGATGACTATCGCACTTATCATTTTCAGATTATGCTGTAGCGACTGAGCTCTTAGCCTTTTCCAGCAATGCTCTTATCGAGCTAAAAAGGGTTTTCATCACACTATTACTAGTATGAGGGACACGCATTCCATCCTCGTCTCTTTTGCTGTTACTTAGGGGAACATAGGTATATTCGTATTTGATACCTAGCACTTGGAAATGAATTGTATTCTTGATGCTGCTGAAATCTAACGATATGATATTTTTATCATATGTATATTTCGGCATTATATTAAGAATGATATTAATCAATCCATCCATAGATACTGTAGTGGTATTCTTAGAACGAATATCCTGTATATCCCATAATACCTGATGAGATTTTCTATTTCTTACAATATTAGAATTAGAAGTCTCATATAGTTTTGCTTCAATATCGACATTTGTTAACTCCATTATGGACTCAAACACTTTAAGAAGAAATTGGTCAACGTCTTCTACATTACTTATAAATGCAAAATGAGTCGATAATGGTATTACCATATTCATCAATAGACTCATCCACATTAAAAGTTTAGCGTGTCTGTCCTCGTATTGTAGCGCTGGGTTTTTGTCGTTACGGTAATTTCTGTCATCAAGATCTAAAAGATAGTTATCTTCGTTCATCACAGCTGCTTTTGTTATTAATGACGGAGTTAATACATACCTTTTAAGATCCATGATGAATGCGTCAACGCCATACGAATCTCCATAATAGTCCAATACAAATTTAAGTTTATAATAAGCTAATAGTAATTCTTTATCTGTATCGTAATATTTTATGAAGTAATTTAAATATCTCGGCATGTGTTCACGCATGATATTACCGTTATAACATCGTTTCATAGAAAGCGAAAAGGCATTCAGATTAGTATCATCTAAATTATAATATTCTGCTACTGGTAGTAGCATGAATCCTTTGCAACTTCTAAAAATGATGTCATCTTTGGTTGGTACCCATTCATCTACACGTGGAGGTTTACTTATGTCTCCATAGTACATTCCTCGTATCATGTTTTCTTATCCTTCCTTTTATTGATTTTTCTCTAGCGATACTTTCAAGTCATTTAAATTCTCCTTTCTATATACTTATGCAGCTTATTACGATGTTTCAGGAAGGGTATTTTTGTATTTTTAGAATGTGCATTTATCTATTACCTCAAATATATTGCCGGACTTTATCATTGCATCTATTGCCTTATCTGGTTCGGTAACACCACAATCTATTAATGCTTCACGCAGCTCAAAATAGTTTACTTCTTTCCGTTTATCGATTTTTGCATCATAGTGGTCAATGAAATCAGCAATGCCATCTATTAATCCGTCGGTAATGCTGACCTTCTCCAATTCTTTTGCCAGTTTAGGATCGATAGAACTCCTCGGTATAATGAGATTTGGTCCCGACATTTGACTTGTTCCATACAGTAAACGACTAGAGGTCGATATGGAACACAAATGGCAAAGAGTTTCTGTTGAACTCGTATTTGAGAATTCAGAATTCTTTGTCATGCCTTCATACATTTCACTGATAGCGTTTCCGGTTCCCATACCAAGTTCATAGCCATAGTTATAACTATCCTTTTCTGATGCATATATCATTCCTCTTACCAGACTACACGCATCATCATGTTTTGCTTCCTGAGTGTTTCTCTTAAAAATTCCTAACATTTTGTTTCCTCCTTTAAAGTACATGATTTTTTCTTTGTAATTTATCCTCGCCTATAATATATAGGTTAGAACCATCCGTAACTCGTAATTTTACTAGCCGTAAACTTTCAACTAAAGAATCTAAGCTTCCCAAATAAGTTCCATATTCTATAAATATTTCCTTTATAGAATCGGCGATTTTTTCCCATTTATTATTGGCATACTCATTGTCAAAGTATACTCCTTTTAAACGGAATGTAGTTTTACGAGGAAAGAATATCCATTCTCCGGTATCGTATTCGCATCTTATGACAGAACCATTGTTGAGACGTATAAATAGTTCTTCTATAATAATTTCTTTTTTATCATTCGAGCCGTGTGTGAATTCGCCTTCAAATATCATTGGTTTCCTCCTTATTTCTTAATAACTTTATCTTTTTTCAACGAATCTACTATTTCATCGAGTAATCCTCTAGAAATATCTGCGAATTTTTTCAGATCATAGTCTAGATCTGCATTAAGATATTCCCGGGGGATTAATAATACCTCGCCCATAGTATCACTCTTAGTAATACTACTTATAGCATCGGCATACATAAGCTTTAGAAATGTCTCTTCTGTAAACGAGTCAGATTCTAATATAGCTTTCATTGAAGAGCTATTCTCTGATGCCCTACCCAATACCTGCTTTCCTAACTCTCTGCCTTCACAATACGTCTTGACCTCATCAGAATATATCATTCCTCTTATCAAATCATTCTGTTGCACATAATAATCAGTTGGCGCTCTCATCATAATTGGTGATATAAACATAAAATTATCCTCCTTTGTATTAATGTCAAAAGTATAATATATTATCAAAAGAAAAAATAAAAAGAGCAGTAAAATTAACTATTGCTCTGTTCTATATTGTTCTATCCTTTTATCATATTCTTCTAAATATGGTGTATTGATATAATCCCTTAAATCATAGTAATCTGAAAAGTATATTAGATATTTTTTAGCTGGGCCATATCCTATATTATATGCGGTAATGTAATCGTCATAGCTTTCTGTATGTTCATGCGCATTATATTCCATGTTTAACGCACTGTAATAATGCATAAAAAGATCCTTTAACTCATCATCTTCAAATGTTACTCCGCAGTATTTATCTATAAATTTCATTTCCATCCGAGACGATTCTGTATAAGTGACAGATATATCATGAGCTTCTGAAAATTCTTCTATATCCCATCTAGCTTGTAAACCATTCGCTAATGATTCCATAAACTCTTGGGTGGATATTCGTTGAGTTCTCTCTTTCATTTCTTTATCGTCTGTTGTTATAATTAAAAAACCAAGTGCGGAAATTATAACAACCCATAAAATTATGGAAAGCGCAGTTTTAGCTTTATCACTTAAATTATTCATATTACCATTTATTAATTTATCAATCATTTTGAACAACCCTTTCCTTAGCACACTATTAGACCATAATATTTTAAGAATCAAATCCTTTTAACTTTCTTAGTTTTACCAGTAATGCGTGTTTTACTAGTTGTATTGATATTTCCCATTCGTTTAGATTTTTTCACCATAAATGGAGTTTCTTTAGCGGCAGCATCTTTAGCTACTTTTTTAAGATATGCATCTGCTGCTTTTTTATCAGCAGATTTCTTTTTCTGAGCTTCTTGTCTTTGCTCTATTTTAGTATCAGCCGGGGTTATCTCTTTCATCATTCTTTTGAAATCTATATCCCTAGTCATACCCCATTTTAATTTATTAAAAAGGCCAAGCTTTTTAGTCATAATATAAGCAAAATATAGACTCTTTACATATCCTACTTGATTACTAGGGTTTTTTTCTTCTGCTACTTTCTTAATGGCTTCTGGACTCATTACTGGCTTAAGCTCTTTAATAAACATATCATTTTTGATAAAAGCATGAGCAAATGTATACACAAACGATGGGTCATTAGAATAAAATCTAACAGTATAATTTTCTAAAGTATTATCTGTTAATTTTTTATCTTTTGGAGGGGTAAACTCTATTACTACGTCGTAATAGAATTTTTCGATAACTTCGGATGGTACTTTAAAATGAATGTAAAACTTATTTTTTCCTTTATATAACGTATGCCCCATATGCCCCATTTCTCTAACCATTATATTATTAAATTTGGCATAATATAAATCTCTATACATTGCTCTATTACTTATAACAGCATTAGCTATTCCCATTGGGTTCTGTATGTATTGATCAAATGTCATTTCCATAAGATTATACCTCCTCTTATTTCAATGTAAAATAGATGAGAAAAAATAAATTTAGGCACTAGGAATTACTCCTAGTGCCCATGCTGTATTATTTTGCAACTTCCTCGTCATTTTCTGCTTCAGGAGTTTCTTCCGGGTCTGGGTTTGAAACTGGATGATCATACGCCGGGGTGTAGGTATACTCGCTATGACTAGCTGGTTCTACTGCTGGTTCAGTTTCCAATTCTGTTTCTGTTCCAGGAACTTCAGAACCACTACCAGACACGTCGGTATCTCGATCTCCCTCTGCAGCTTCTTCGTAAAATTCTAATTCTTTAAAGGTCTCTGTATTGATAGGAAGTTCTTCTGCTTTTTCTCCTTCCATCATAAATACATCACCGAAATTCATGCAACGCATGATCTCCATTTTTGTAAGTTCTACATCTTTCGGTTCTCCTTCTATAAACTGATTATACGGAAGAATAGCCGGAATAGATTTAAGATCTTTAGGAACAACTCTAACCTTATATAACTTAGCTATTACACTTGCCATTTTTCTTTTTTCCTTTCGTTTTATTAGTTTAGAACTTTACATAAATGTTTTTAGAAGTCATTCCTCTTCAAAATCATCATAATACATACCAAGTATTAAAGGATGAACCGTATTTTCTTGTAACGAAATTTGAGTGTAATTAAATTTAAAATAATCAAATCTTGTTCTCAACGCCTTATATTCCTCTTCAGTATACATTCCAGAAAAACAAGTATCTCCGTTGGGTTTAATAGCTTCTATAACAGCATATGCCAAATCAGGTACTTCATTATTAAATGAACCTTTACTTCCTATACCCCTCACACCTTCAAACCCAGCGTATTGATACGAATCCAACCCATAAGCTTGGGATATCAGAAACAATACATTAGGATCTACATTTTTACAAAAACTCATATTTACATCTAAATTAGCTTTCCCTTGACCAATATTGTAGCAGCACATTATATCTTCAAAATTAGCATTAAAGTTGGTTTTCAAATCCTCATTAAACACTACTGAGAAATCGTCATAGTTATGCCCCATACTTTTGTATTTATTCCACAGATTATCTTTTTCTGTGGAGTAATATGATACAAAATCAATCCCAGCCCTCTTTAACAAGAATTCTAAATTTGGATCGTTGTTTATATTGATAATACTATCTCCAACTTCAATAGAATTTTGAATGTCGTCTAACAATTTTTGTATATTATCTTCGGGTCCTTGAAAACTCACATCACAAGTAAATTCTGGTGCTATCATAGTAACATCTCCTTTATTTTATTTCTATATCATAAACCATCCCTGGTATGCAATTAATGTCTTCATAATACATTCCAAGTATACAAGGTATTTGATCTGGTCCTATTGGTATTATACTTGTCCATAGTTCTTCATTATCCGAGTTGGCTTGTCTAAACTGTTTTTCTGCATTTTCTACATCTGCTCTGTTATTAAAACGCTGTTCGACCGACTTGTATTCATAGTTATTTCCTTCTTTCCATTCTGTATAACCGCTAAGAATAAATTGTTCTTCTGGAAGTGGGAGAAAACCATAAGCTCCCTTTGATGCGAACCCGCACCCCGGCTCAAAAGAAACATATTCATATATGGCTTCATATTTCTTAGATATTAAAAGTAACAGTGCAGGGTCAAGGTCCCAAGCAGACTCCAGTTGAACTTCAATTCCCATCATGCCATATTCATCGTAAATGACATCGCAATCAATAAAATATGCTCTTAAATTTGTCTGCCTTAAATAGGTTGCGAAATTTAAATCTTCATCTGTGATGTCTTTGTTTTTATCTTTAATAAGTTTAGCGTTGCGCTCATTTTCAGTACTAAGATAGGCACTAGGCGAAAATCCGGTCTTTTCAAGGAAATACCACATATTGACAGTATTCCAAATTCTTTTATTACGATCATATTGTAATGCCGATTGAATATCATCATACAATCGCTGTACATTTTGTTTTGCGCCATAAAATCTAATCTTTCCACAGCACCAATTTGGCATTTTTATTCCTCCTTAAAAAATAATGGGATGTCAAGAATCTGGCATCCCTATACTTTAATTTAGTTACCGTCTTCGTCTCTATAGACATTTTGATTTGCCGATGGGAGTAGACACTGATTTGCTGTAACCATGATAGTTATAACTTTACTTATAGCTTCAAGAATAGCTATATCTGTCATCGCGGAAGTTAACACTTTTCCATCATACCTCATAGTTGCAAGGTTAAGAGGCATATATTTGTCTTGTGTTGTCCCGCAATAATCATGTGCCTCGTCCTCATCTACACAGGTTTTATAAAGATTTGTTATCGTTTCCTTATATGCTTCATAGATAATATTCTCTATATTTCTTTCTAACCGATGTTCTTTCTCATCAAACTTTTTCACTTCAATAATGGATCGTAATCCTTCGACATTAGCACCGTAACCTACGCCATCTTTCATTGCGGATCTACAGTTGAGAACGGCATCTTCGACGGAAGCTCTTAATGAATCTCTATCTGTTACTGTTACTCCTCCGATAAAATACTCTACGAAGTTAACTTGAAGAGAATTAAGTCTCCTCTTAAGGTTACCAGTAACATTAGCATCTTCCATGTTATCCTGAGCATTCTTTAATTCCTTTTTACAGAAATTAATCAATCCCTTATATACAGAAGAATAAACTTCCTTTCCGTTTTCGTCGGTTTCAAACATTTTCCCTGGCCTGATAAAGCTTGAATTAGAGATATCGGAAACAAATTCTTCTGCGGTTCCACAGAATTTATATACATTTTCTATGGTGGCAGCTTTTCCTTCCTCTACATCTCTCTTATATATATCTGGATTAATATACTTTCCGATTTCTGGAATACCGCATAATGTAACAATATCATCTAATTGAAATTGTACAGTGTTTGATTGAGCCACAATACAAAGCGGCGGCTTTGGAATTTTATTCTCATCAGCACTGTACATCATCAACTCAATATCCTTGAGCCATTGCTGAATGTCTCGTGTAACACTTGGCACCAGAATAACTGTAGGAACATAGGAATCATAATCTCCATTCATCATTGGCTGCTGAATGTTATAGTATATGATTGCCTTGAAAAGCTCTACCATATTTTCATCATCAATATTATCTTTGAATGAATAGATGCGCGGTTTATGAATCTTGCATTTACCATCCGGGGTGTTGATAAACGCCGGAGAAGCAAACCCTTTACCAAGAGTTAAACCATCGTACTCTTTTAGACGATGATGTTCATCCATAGATGCTGCTACGTCAATGAAAACTCCTCTTCCGAACTTTTGATAGATCTGAGTAATCGCATTGGAAACATCTTCATTCCCATTTGTAGAAGTCATGCATATATCATAGATGTCATCAATAGTACATTCTCTTGTATTAGTTTTAATCTTTTCAATCATGCTATTAACAACCTTTTGAAACAGGCGTATAAGCAGATACGGTCTAGCGTGATTTTCTTTTTCAATATCACACAGTCCTTTAAATATATTGTAAGCCAGGATAACTGCCGAAGTGGTTCCGTCTCCTACGGACTTTACAATGTATCTGGTGATCTCCTTCATCTCTTTCTGAATACCCGCTTCAATAGGTCGATAAAACTGAATATCTGATATTACATCGTGTCCATCCTTAGTATACGTATTAGCGTACCCCTGCTTAAGTATCTGGGTATTAGAACCATAAGGACCCGCAGTTTGAGAAACAGCATCGGCAAGTACCTGAAGTGTATCTAATTGCACCTCTCTTAATTTATTTTTTGAAACAATATTAGTATATCTCATATCCATTTTGTTTTCCTCCTTAATACATTGATATCGTATATACTACGCAGCCTAATTTTTCAAATTCCATCATATATTCTAATGGTATTACTCTCTTTCCATTGTCATCTTGTATGACGTTAAAATCATAGTCTGCTACATATATTTTTTTCATGGTTATGTTTTCATCTGAAAATCTTCTTAAAACATTTTCATCTAAAACTTTAACGAATATAGTATCAAACTCATTAAGATTTATACTTTTATTGTGTTCTCTAGGAATAATTATCTTAGACGATGATAGAATTTTTGAGTCTCTGGTTAAGTTTTCTAAGACATCATTTTCTTTGTCTTTATCGTATCCAATTACAAATTGAACTTCTCCAGATAGTCCACTTATAATAGCAGTGGAGACTATATTAAGTATTGGTCCATGAAATGGTGACAGGCTAATAATCATATCCCCATGGTTATTCATTAGCCACGGATATGAATCTGAGGTTAAACCATTTAATTTTACTATTGGATACTGTATAATAAATTCCTCAATTGGGCATGGGTTTTGTCTTTTGTTAAGAATGGAATTTATTCTATTCACGTCTACTGCTTGATTAGAAGCTATGGTTAACATACGGCATAATCCATGGTCTAAATCTAAGAGCATATTAGAAGGTATATATATTTTTTCCATTTTTCCTCCAAAAAATTTTAAGGAGTGCAAGATAAACCTGCACCCCTATGATTGATATCATCTATTCGAGGTCTTCTATTGCCGATGACCTCATACTTCTTCCCTGCTCGGAAGAATTATTATTGAAGAATGACTGCTGCGAAGATGATCGAGATGTAGTCCCCTGCCTGTATTCGATTCCAAGTTTACTCATAACCAGATCAAGTTTAGTTTCTTGACGGGTCTGAGTAAATGACTGAGCATCCATAATCGCATAAGCCGGCCCGCCGCTCATAGCTTTATAGTATTCCTCAAGAAGATCACAAAGCTGTTCTACTTCTGTATCATCATAATACACTTTCTTATGTTTAGAATCTTCCTGGCTGAAGTTTTCAATACCATAATGGTGCTTTTTCTTGAATTGATACATATACGTAGACAGCACCTCTCCATTTTCATTGAGCTTATTGATTACAAGGCACGGACCATCGATACCGAATTCTTCTCCATTGCAGAATCGAATAAGTCCATCTTTTCCAGAGTTAACTCCTCCATTCTTGATTTCGCCACTCTGAACTCTTCTTATTTCCTTAAGTAGAGTCCTGGCCTTTGTATGTGTGATCCATATAGACGCTTCATTCTTATGGTCATATGCTATTTCGCTGCCGTTATCCTGTTTAAGAGGTGCGATTGCAATTTTAAGCATACGATTGATAAATGTATAATTTATCGATGATGGATCCATTCCTGTACTGTTTCCGGCGTTATAAGATGAAAATACTACCGGCCCATTATTGTTTCTTGAATTGTTGTCTGCATTACCTAATGCCATTTCTAATTACCTCCTTAGTGATTTAATGATAAGTTCTAGGAATTATTTTATTCCACTTTCATGTATATAATATATAATCTTATTACTATTTTAATATAACTCAAGAACACTAAAATAATTAAGGAAAGGAGATTTGCTTTATGGATAGATTAGAAATAATAGATTTGGTAAAGCCAGCAGCTATAGAAACAATGCAAAATAGAAGAATATTAGCATCAATTCTTATAGCAGAATCGGTTATAATATCAGATAGCAAGAGGGAGATTTTGTACAATAATCCACTAGATTTAAGAAGTATGAAAACTGATAAACTCTTTATTTTCAAATCTATAGAAGAGTGTTTCGATTGTTTTGTAGACATGGGGATTATAGCTAATGGTTATAAAGGGGTATTGGGGAACTATGATTATACTTCGGTGGTAAAATCTTTAAGACTGGGAGATAAGATTAATACTCTTATAGAAATAATCAAAGCATATCAATTAGACGAGATTGATAAAAAAGTTTTGAAAGATATGTACAGTGGAAAAAGAACGATAATAGAAATAGATAGTACGCCGTTTATGGATCTATACCGTGTAAGGAAGTCATTTAAAGACAAGACGGAGAAAATAGCTACTTTTGACTTGGATGAGGCTAAGAAGGTATGTGACGAGTGGCTTGGATATTCAGTGTTTAATTCTAGAGGAAAGCCGATTTATGTAAATGCCTTAACAGAAGAGGTCAAGGCTAAAATGGACTTAGAGGAGCATATTCCTGCTATAGTTCCAAAAACTGGTAGCAGGATAAAATTAAATGCAGTTAATCTATATAAGAACCCAGATGATACTGTTCCATTTAGATCAATCACTGGAGATTATTATATTTATAGTGCTAAAAAGTATAATGGGAGGTATATGGTTGTAAAATCTGCAGAGGACTTGAAAAGAGGAGAAGAGTATATTTTAGGTTACATTAATGACAGCAATAGAGTATAAAAAAGTTTCCGGTTGTGGAGAAACCCACAACCGGCTTCTTATTTGTTATTCATTAAACCCATTAGCTTTTCAGCAAAATTTCTTTGTTTTTCCCCTAGGTATATATCTTTCTTGTTCTTATTATACCATTCCTTTGTGCTGCTATTATTCGGATTATAGCTCATCGCTTCCCAATCTACAACCATATGAATTACATTTTTCATAGGCATTTTGCTTTCACAACCATTTTCATGATACCAATTCCAATGATGATGATTGTGAGTATAGTGATGTCTCCATGCTCTTTCTATATCATTTTTATTGCCTTCTTTTTCTTCTGGTGTAATGGAATAATATTCTTTTCTATATGCATCAAATTCTTCCCTATCCCATTTTGATCTATCGTGTTGATCAATGTCATGGTCTAAAATAAGAATCATATTTTCATATTCATGCTCGGTCAAATGCAATTCATCTATTAGTAGCTCTTTGAATCCCGGGGTTTCTTTTAATTTGTCCCATGCTACGTGCACATTGCGAATGTGATTGTTGATGTATTCTTTATATTCATTTTCTCTTTGAATCTTTAACACGTTCCAAATAGACATATTCGTTCCCTTCTCTTCTCTTTTTATCTCTCCGTATCTATTCATTATAATTACTCCCTTCACAATAAAAATCCCGGAGGATTTCTCCTCCGGGATTATGCAGCTTTATAATGATCTAATCGCTATCTTCTCCTGCTTCTTCTTCACCTACGTCGCATTCGTATTCATCGTCCTCCCCGAGAAGAGAATCTTCAATGCCACTACTAATTCCCTTTAGCAATTCAATAATTTTAGGAATTATGGTAACCGTAAATATATTCTTCCCCTGGGTATGTAGACCGATGGCTATAGCAGTAGTGACTATGGCAATCACAATACTAGTAATAGAGAATCCATGCTGGATGAACTCAATTACAATAGCAACGAAAAGCAAAAACGGCGGAATGAGATCGTTCTGTACCTTTGCTAAGAACTTAAAGTGTTTTATACAAAACCCTAAAGCCAAGAGACAGATCAAAACAACCATATCCACATTACGTATCACTTCGTTTAAGAGCTGCTGCATAACATCTCCCGTCATATTGGTGCTCCTCCTTTCTACAAAGTTATTTATAAGTTAGATGTATATTACTTTATCTACTGGCGTAGCAGAACATTAATATAACCTATAATGGTTGTTCACACGTATCAAAAATAATAAAAGAAAGGAGGATTAATCGGTGTGAATAAAAAAAATAAGAAGTCATTAGTTCTAATAAGACTAATGATATTTATTATTGTTGCCTTCTCTTCGTCTGTTATCCTTTATACGAACGTTATAAATGATCTCAAAAAGTCTTCAGATAACAACATAAGATATTTAAAGAATAGTATGTATAATTCTATATATACTTATCTTGATATTCTTATGGACGAAGCTAAAGAAGAGGTGGATCAAACAGGCGAAGATGTCAAAAGAGATTTATTGTCATTGCCAAAAGAGCAGCTCAAAGACATTCAAGAAGACATGAGTAATGATATTCACAATCCAGTTCTTCATGAAATAATTAATAATAATATAAAAGGTAAGGATTTCAAAGGTGTTAATAATTCCAAAAATAGTATGCTTGCTATGACATCAAATGGTGTTTTGGAAGATTTTAATTACCGAAGAGCCGAAACTATATCCCAAAACAGTAATACTCATATTACTAACAGATCTTGGGAACATGAGATAGAGAATTCATTTAACAGTTCATTAGCACAAGTTAGCGTCGATAAGTTATTAAATCGTACTAATGGAATTATTGCATTTGAACCGTATAATCTCATTAATGGGCAGGATTCTCATATAATGATAAAGGAATTTACATATGATGAAGTTAAAAAGGTTTATCTCAATGAAGGCTTAGATGGGCTTAGAAACTATCAAGTGTATATTCCATACTATATAACCAGTAATGGAGATATATTTGGACAAGAAGATATAATTCATGGAGTAAAGCAAGATAATAATAAAATAATAATAGTTCAGGAATTCAATCTTTATGATCAAATCATAAATAATGCTTCTTATCTAACAGATGATGATGAGATCATAGAAGTAATACGAGATGAATATTCTGAGACTATTAGAATACTATACCTATTTGGAGTCGCATTAGTAATCGCAGTGTGTGGACTCATTTTCTATTTTTGTAGCCTATACAATATGATAGTCGAGCATGAAAATGAAAGCGTCGATACAGACGACAGCGATACAATAACTAAAGATGATAACCCAAATTGTGCTAAATCATAATTTGCTAAATACATGTATAAGGAGGTATCGATGGTATAATGGACAATATAACTCTCGATATACTATTGGAATTCTTATACAATAGATTTGCGGTTACATTCTTGATGTGTTTATTGGGATCACTGATAAGAGAAACCATGACCTCATCAAAGAAAAATAGTGCATTGAACATCCCGAAAATCGTGGCTTCCACGATATTCTCGACATTTTTAATGTGCGCGGCTGCGGATTATTTAAAAATAAATATTCCATTTAGTATATACGCAGTGGTATGCATATTGTTAGGAATGTGGGCTTATGTCATTATCAAATTCGCATTAAATGGAAAGTTTATGACTAGTCTATTAAAGATATTCGCTAAGAGTGCAGATCCAATAATTAAGGATGTCGCGTCAATGGCAGAGAAAGAAAATGCTCGACTTCCAGATGCTATTGACTCAGCCGAAACCACGAAAGATAAAAGTGAAAAAGATCCCGGTAGCACCTAGTTGTGCTACCGGAACCTTTTGTTAGAGAACTATCATGCAAAAACAAAATACGAAGTAGGTAAAATACAGAGGGCCGGTCGCTTCGGCCCTCTATAATTCCACCCAGGAGGCACCAAAAATGCCATTTAATAGCCACCAGCCAACCTTTTTGCATCCGACCCCGATTAACCAGCAGCTATTATAAATATGTTTTAATAATAAGTGTTCATGGTAGTCATATTAGCATCTGACATCTGCTTTAAAGCATTGTAATCTACAAATAATCCATACATCTTTCTATTATATATAGGCTGCTTAGAAAGTTCTTCTCTGAGATTATCATATTTATCATACAATTTATAAAGTCTTTCTTTTTCATGCTCTGATAACTCCTCTTCATTATCCAAATAATCCGTTATTATAACCATTCTTCCATTAAGCTCACGCATAAGATTTAATGCTTCATATTCCGTTTGAATATTCTTTATTCTTATACGATATTCATATACATCGTCTTCTATAGATTTCATTCCAGACTTTTTAATTTGGGTAAACAATGAAGACTTCTTTTTAGAAGATTCAGTTAATGCTGTTCTATAATCTCTAATATTTCTATCATATGAAGTATTATTATAGTCAACTATAGCTACCATAAGCTTTCTCAGTAATTTAGAACCACAGAGCCTAATAGAATCTTCAATAACATCCGAAATTTCTGTCTTTTGGTCAAACAGATTTCCCGAATATCTGTATACTGATAAATACCAGTTAATGATAAGTGTAGGACAACATATCTGATCCTTTAAATTGTTTTTAGCTTTTTTGACACACTCTATTCCACGGTCATAGGCTTCTGTGAGACCGTAATTTCTAATGAAATCATCAGCAAGCACTAAATTTTCGTTACATAATTCAAATGAAGATGTTACTTTTCTTACATACTCTGTCATTACAAATTGCATCAGGTATTGATCAAGTTGTATATCATTTTGTCTAAGTAAAACTCCTGACTTTACGGATACATAGTCAATAGCAGCAACAAAGTCTTTTACAACTTGCGGATTATTAATTGCATTTATATCATGTATAATCAATGCGGCGAGAACTAACGGAGAGAATTCATACACTTCATCAAATACTTTACTATCTATATCTAATGCATAGTGGTCAAATTTAATTTCTGAACTCTTGATATTAAACATGTCAGGATTCATCATTTGTGAAGCCATAGCAGATGAGTCTCTAAAATATGGTATAATTTGAACGCCAAAGAAGTCATTATCGGTATTGTCAGATATTTTTACATCTGAACATCTGATATCCGTAAAAAACTTATTTAATTCATCTATAATAGTTTCTCTAGCTTTGGATCTTATGGCTGCATCTCTATCATATATGCTAGATAAACCCTTTAACAAGTAACCAAAGTCATATTTCATTTCTCCATTTTCTATAATAATTCTATCTGTATCCATTGCTAACCTCCTATATGTGTATTATTATAAATGTTTCAGCCTATGATAAAGAAAAATATAAGGGAGGTACCATAAGGCACCTCCCCAAGCTGCAAAGATCGGTTATTAATCTAATACACGTACCGGGAATGCATTGTAATCTTCTGTGATTCCAGACGGATTCAGAATATTAATTCTTCCCTGTACCGGCTGATACTCTACGGGTTTCCAACGCTCGAATGCCGTAATAGCCGGAAGTGCCGGATTATTGGAATTTCTGATTTCATTAGCGATGTACATCTGATAATCATATATTCTGTAGGTAATACGATTAGAATTACCAGTCGGAGTCATGATAACAATAAGCTCATCGCGGTTACGCATCTTATCAGAACTAATGAAGTTGTAAACTCTCTTCATTGTAGAATTTACAACAGTCTTCTGATAATCAAGCTCCATCGGGCCGATTGAAGCCGGAGACTGATATGTGTATTCATTCGGAGTAAGCCTGCTGACAATATCCGGATTTCCGAAAATTGTTACTGTCATACTCGGATCATTCAGAGCCTGAGACAGAATCGTAACATGGCGATCAAGATGCTCCATGAACGTATCCTTACGATGCTGGATGTGATCTCCACTATATCCTACTCTCGGCGCGAAATCGAAGTTAGTGTAATTAGAGGACCTCGCGTCCAATCTGTCGAAGGAATTATCAAGGAATTCGAGAATCTTATCATCCTTGTAATTCGCCAGCACCGTCTTGATCAGCTCCATAATCTTCGTAAGCTGATTGATATTGTACAGGGCACTAATATCCTTTACTTCCATCGGAGAGATGGTTGTATTGATCGGAATAGCTTCATCGATCTCGATAAGATCTGTTTTCTGTTTCCACTTAACAGAACATGTCGTTTGACGATGATTAGATGTATCCAGCTTAGAATGAATCCTTACTTTCGTAACGTTTCCATTCAGAGACATAAGGTTGATTCTGGATTTCTCCATAGAACCGGAAAGCATATCCTTAAACTCCGTAACTTTTACGTCTGTACCGTCAAGAGTCTTATGTGCAATCTTAATAGGCTGCATAAGAGATCTTTCAAATCCCTGATAACCAGGTGTGAACGGAAGCTGAACCTTGTACCATGTATCATGGGTACCAGCCGTTGTTGCTCTCTCTCCGTTTCTTTCTACATATCCGGTATCCGGATCCGGAAGAATATCTCCTACTTCATAGTATACATCCTTAACCAGAACTGCAGATACATAAGTACCTCTGGAAAGTTCATCTGCTCCAGCAAGGCCACCAAGGTATGTATGAACAAGCTCTACGTCGTCTTTCAGCGGAAGATCGATTTCAAAATCTCTTTCCCCGGATGTCTTGTCAATAGCAGCAGTCATCTTGTTCTGCTCTAAGAACATATCAATTTCATTACCTTCTGTGTCTACTAAGATACGGGTCTCCATCGTCAACGGAATAGATGGACTAATTGCAACTACTTTCTGAATAGAACCCTTATCAAATACCATATTCATTAAGATATTCTTATGCATCGGGAAAGTCATACCGACTACCGGATTCATCTCAGCAGTACCAACGTTCTCGCGGATAGCCTCAACATCATTTTCATACTGATTTTCCATTGTAATTCTGTGATCTTCAAGTTGAGCCGCTGTCATTCCAGCCGGGTCGCAAGAGTTCTCTACAAAGAAGTTCCTCATCGTAGCATTAGCTCCGTCGCTTAAGATCATATCACGAGCATCTTTAAAAACGTCTACATGATTTTCATGACGAATATTTGTCATTGTTTCACAAACAGCTGCAGCATATGGATACATTGAATGAGTTTCGTAGCCCTCAGCCAAATGCTTACTTTTTCTTTCACCAGCAATAGCCATTGTTTTATATCCTCCTTTTAAATTTATTTCTAAATAATTTTGGTTTTATATTTAATTTTAACATTAAATATTTACTATATTGTTATCTTCCGATATAGGCATCTGAGGAGTTTATTCAACAAAATCCTTTTTTAACTCTGCAAAAATGGTTTTTATAGAAGTAAGTACAGCAATGTATTTTTGTACTTGAGCAATATTTTCCGGGTATGTTTTGGAATCAAATATTGTCTCGATATAATCTAAAATATATTGCCTAAGATCAGTAAGGGAATTATTTATATACTCTATGATTTGAATCGTTGAGTCATCCTTTTTAATATCATTTGTCTTGTCTGATAATGTTTTGCATTTATCGTAGATATTTATATATATCCCCTTTAACTCCTTAATCTTAGCTTCCTTTTCTGCTTCATTTAATTCGGCAAAAGCCACGGTTTCCAAATCTTTTAACTTAGACGAATCATCTGATGAGTCATCGGCGTCAGTGTCTGCTTCAGAAGTATCATCATCTGGTGTATCTTCTCCCTCTTCGTTTTCTCCATCCATATTGAAGTCTTCATCATTTTCTTCCTCTTCTGGCGCGTTAACACCATTAGCTCCGTCTTCATCTGACGGAGTGTTGTCATCTTCTTGTTCTTCTTCGTCTTCTGGAAGCTCGAAGTCTTCATCGTTATCAGGTTCTTCAGTATTTTCTTCGGATTCAGTTTGAGACTCCGGTTGTTCTCCTTCATTTTCCTCTGCTTCCCCATCAGGATTTCCTTCTTCGGCGTCTAATTCTTCGTTATCGTCGGAGTCCCTATTTTCTCCGTTTACATCAAACTCATGGATCATCTCATCAAACAATTCATCTGTAAAAAATCTCAAAGTGGGGTCCACTTCTTCTTTAACAGATATGCCATATAGGTCTTTAGCAGTTTCAATATCCCCTCCGGCTAATTCATCTAACATTTTCTTTTTAAACGAATCTCTGGTTTCTGCAGCCGCTATAAAAACACTCATTATTTGTCACCACCTTTAATTTCTGGTAAATCTCTTCCTTGCATCTTAATACCATATTTGATACGCTGCTTTTCTCTCTGCAATTTCTTTTGATAATTAAGCAGGAATCTATATTGATTCATATCTCCTTCGCTTTCGGCAAGCTGTAGTTGTTTCTCTACTACTTGAAGCTCTGTATCTATTTCATCATAAATAAGCATTCTTTCTTTATGATTTAAAGACTTAGATACAGCAAATCCGCCTAATGCAGTTATAGCGGCTCCTACAGGTCCAGTAAATGCACCAACGGCCCCAACTGCTAATGCTGATTTGATTATTTTTGAAAATGAAGGTATAATTGAACCTTTAATAATTGCTTCTCTTCTGTCTGAGGTTAAAGCTCTCTGAAATCCTTTACTCAAACCCGATGCGGCAATATCAATATTTCTCCATACCGCTTGCTCTTTAGATTTAAGCTGTTTAGCTTTATTCTTAAAATTCACAAATGCAAGCTTAAGAGTATTAAGGTCAAATGCTTCGTTCACAACACGTATTGCTTCTTTCATAGCATCTCTTTGCAAAAAGACTTTAGCATATGTATTTGCTTCTAATATATCTCTGTCTTTAGAGTCCAATAAGATTGTGCATATCGTATTTGTTATAGAGTCTTTGCTCTGCTTTAATTGTAAATCTATAGTAGAATAAAATTGGTCTCTTAGTTCCTTTGGGCAATTAGAAAACAGCCCACTGCATTCTGTCAAAGATTCCCCTACAAGATACGATGGAATATTAGGTATAAATACTGAAGAGGTTTCTTCTATATCTATTACTGCTTCCAATAATCTTCCGGTAAATGATACTGCTTCTTCAAAGCTAAAATCTCCAAAGTCGAAATCATCATTATCATCGCCAAAATCAAATTCATCATCATCTTTTGAAAGGCTACCAATAGATGCATCTGATGCTTCGTCGTCTTCATCATCTATGTCAAGGATATAATCAGCTAATTTCTTGATACCTTTATCAAGGCAAGCGATATATTCCTCTGTGGCTTTTTTCTCTTTATCACTTTTAAGCTTATCCTTTTTCTTTACAGCAGCTTCTTTTTCTTTCTTAAGATGTCTCATTAATTGCTTGGCCTTATTGATATTTAACTTCATTCCTATTAATTTCATAATTAGCATGGATATACCAGCAATAACTGGACCATATGGTAGTAAAGCTGCTATACAAATATATATCATGCCTCTACCAAGAGCTAATAAATCTGGAGCTTCATCTAATAAAGCCTCTGGCGATTTTGTCAGCGCTTTATTGATTAATGCCTTAAAAGCAGATGGAGTTTTCTTCTGGCTAGTTTTAAAAGACTCTATATCTTTCTTGAAATTATCGTTATCCAATAAAGCCTCAAGAAGATCTATCTGTTCTTCATCTTCGTCATCTTTTAATGCCTTTGCCTCTGTTATGGATGAAACAAATTCTGACATGGTAACTAAATCATTATTTTTGATTACCGTAGATACAGTAATATCTCCTTCGTAATCTTTAATTCTATCCTTTATTTCCAAATCTATTTGTTTATCCAATTGATAGCAAATAAATTCACTATTTATTGAACCTATAAGTGGAAGAGTGCAGAATGCCTTTATTCCATTCATTATATCAGAATCAGGAATAGTTTCTTCTTGGCATAATTTCTTAAATCTATCCATAAAACCAGATGCCGTCTTTTCTGTAGTTATACGAGGCATAGATTCAATTAAACTTGTCATCTCCGCACTTTCACATTGTACTGCTATATTATTTATAGCATTTACAAATGTACAACCAAATTCATTATCTCTATTATATATCATAGTATGATATGCTGGAATAGAATCTTTATCAATAAATAGGTTGTTTTCTAATACATCAATATACCCATTGGCATCTTTATCAGTAATTATAGGACTTCTAGACAAAAAATAGCCGACAATATAATCCGTAACCTCATTTACATTTTGTTCATTTCCAGATGCTAAGAAAGAATAATTTATATTTTCTATAGCAATATTCAGTTTAGCCTTACTAGAAATATCATAAGTATCTATTAATGCGCATAATTCATTTACAGTATGCTTTAAGTCTCCATATTTATTTTCTCTTATGACTTTGTCAAAATTAAATCTTTTTTGTATCTTTGCTCTGTTTCTTAAAACACGATCACATGCTTCTAAAACATTGCATCTCTCAATTAATTCATTTTTAGAATCACTATCAAATTTTGAAGATGATATTTTTTCTATAGCATTCTCTAAATTTACTATCCCATCCATTAAATTTAAAATGGTATCAGTAAGTCCATCCCTGTCTTCTTCTTTAAGAAGATTAACTAAATCTAAAGTCTGATTAAACTTAATATCAGGAGAATCGCTTACTCCGAATTCAACAAATAGTTTTACATTAGTATGAGTTGGGTTTGCTGTTAGAGCGCCATAATTTAATACATATCCACCGTTCCCATACACATTTCCAACATCAAATTTCCTGGACAATACCTTTCTAAATGGTATTACTGATTTCATACTCAGCCCTCCTAATATAAAGATTTAATGATTAATATATTGTTAAACCTATCAAAATTGGCCAAATTGAACATCAATAGTAATATGATTACCGTATAAAGGAGGATAAATAAAATGATTCAGCCGAACTCAAATATCGGATACGTTATTATAGAAACGCAGACTATCATAAATCCAGAACCTGCTAAAATAGTAAAAAGAGATAGTAGCGGAAAGCTAATAGGAGAAGGAAATCTTCAAGAAGCAAATGAGAAAAATCGTAATGGAAGATACTATGATTCTAGGGATTTATTCCCGCAAGTATCTGCTCCTAGAACCTTGGAACTTTTAACCACTGGAAATCTTCGTGCAGAAAACGGTCATCCGCTGTCTAAAGAGCTTATCAGACAACAAACAATAGATCCAGCTATGGCTACTGCTATTTTCCTTAAGCTTTGGACGGATGGAAACTTTATTAAGGCCTGGTATCGTGGTACAAACAATGCATTTGGAGATGAGTTTGATAAAGATCTCAGAGACGGGTTTATTCCATCATGGTCGTTAAGAGCATTAGGTACTATACAGAATACCTCTAGAGGAGCAGAAGTTAAAGGTATTAAAGTAATTACATGGGATAGAGTTATTTATCCGTCTCACCCGAGAGCATATGGTACTGGAATCGTTTCTGAGTCTGCTGCTGGTTCTATAGTAGATGGAAACGGAAATCAATTAGTCGTACAAGAGAACGACGCAGGTATGATAATTCCGATTACTAATACTTCGGTATTAAATTACATAAAAGAAGAGTCAGCAAACTTTAAGACTATTAAAGAATCTTATGATCTTCTTTATGATAATATCGAACTTATTAACGGAGGAACACAAGTTAAGCTCACAGATAAAGTTGGAGGTATCTTTGTAGCAAATCTTGAAAGTTATATTCATGATGAGATAATGAATGATGCCCTTAAACTTATCAAATAGAGGTGATATTATATGGCAGGATATGCAAATAATATGTCTAAGTTATTAGACAAACTTGAGATAAGACTAGGCACTAAACCCTTGAATTTACCAGATGAAGTGAAAAAAAATAAATGGGCTAATGTAATAGAAAATGATACACTTGTTACATTCTCTAGATATTTCCCATACTTATTTAATTATGAATTTGGACCAGATGATAGAGTTGATGGGTGGTACTATATAGATGAGGATTATCTTGGGGACGCTAAAGTTTTAGGCATTAGAGATTTAAGCTGGGAAGATTTTGCTGTGGATTCTTTGTCTATTCAGCAAAATTCTGGATATGGTATTTATGATTTTTTAGGAATGAACTATGGAATGGACGACGTGGCTCTATTGCAAATGAGAGCAGATCACATGTCTCTGTTTAACAATGGAATATACCCAGAATTTGATCCTCCAAATCGTATAAGGCTAGTAAGTACCACTAGTCGTGATTTGGGATTGAATATGAGAAAATTCCATATAGGGATATTCTTAGAGCATAACAAGAATCTAACTACAATATCTCCAACGCAAATGGAAACGTTCGAAGCATTGGCACAAGCAGATGTAGCAACCTTCTTATACCGATTCTTAAAGTATTACGATCAGCTTCAAACTGTATATACCACTATAGATCTTAAACTTCAAGACTTAGAGGCAGAAGCCGGAAAACGAGATGAAGTTATACAACAAATAAAAGAAGGATATGTTTCTGCTGCTAATAAGAACCAACCTATGATATTTACAGTATAAGACAAAAAATAAATGAGGTGGAGTAGGGATTTCCCTACTCCACATTTGTTTTAAGCGTAATGATATGATTTCACAAACTAAAATGCATTTGAGATTTTAAATTTTCTGCTAATTCATTTATTTTTGGATCATTGATGAATTCACTGTTTGACACTTTAAACTGTATTAACAGTTCGTTATTCTCAAACTTCATAATATTATTTCTAGAGAAATCTGGAAAACTTGTTGTAATGTCATTTTCATCAATACCATCTACTATAATAATATCATCTCTTTCTTTTGACATCGCTGCTCGAATGGCATCTATATAATCTTCACTATCCGTCTCTTTGTACAAACTACTTGGTACTATTGTTATATTTATAATTTCAGCGGAGTTTGCTTTAAATATATCAATGATCATATCTCTCAATTTAGTAGATGCATAACAAGATTTGTTTATAAGTATTTTCTTCATAATCTTGTACCCTCCTTATGCTCCAAACATAGAATGACGCTCTGTAAACATTGCAATTGGAGTTTGGGTTCTTTTAGTTATTTCATCAAGAATGCCGGTATCCTTAGTATTAATAACTACTCCATCACATTCCATTTTCATAGATTCCATCACAACTGCATTTATATAGTTTTGCGGATAATCGGATTTCAAAATACCAGAATTTCTTTCACCCTTAAGTGAATGAACGTATTGAAACTTATCATTTTCTAATACCTTGAAAGTCATTCCGTATGTGGCTTCTAATTGTTTAGCTATTACTTCTGATTTTCTATCAGTTATATTATTTACAATAGCTATTTTGTCTTGTGTTAAATTCATTTTTAATCCCTCTCTTTCATTGTAGTAATAATGGTAGAAATATAATTATATAATCCTAATGTGGAATCGGTGATGAAATCTGGTTTTTGTACAAATTGTACAAAATCTGTATGTATTGGATGGCCATTGGCTTTAATTGTAGCACATCCATAATCCTCATCACCATATACAAATACAGCAAATGCGCTATCATTTCCAACAGATATTATATCCACATTGATTCCTTCCTGTGTTATATGCGATTTCACCTGTAAATTTCCAATTGGTGATACTGTTTCATGATTATGATTATATCTAATAAAGTATTCTTGTAGTTTAGCAACTATATAACCGTTGTCCATAGAATTACCTCCCTTCTACATATCGTCTAATCTATCAAAAAATGACTTATTAGAATCTTTCTTTGGTAGTTCTCTAATTTTAATATTGTTTTCAGGTTGCGGTTGGTTTAAACCATAATTAGGATTTTCAAAAGTATATAGATTTGTTCCAAATTCTGGGCGACCAACGTAATTAATTAAATTTTGCGCAGCCGCATACATATCTATTTGGTTCATCAGATAAACAAATCCAGCAAATGCATTAATATGAATATCACTATATGTCTCAGTATTTACTAATGTCATTCTTATACCTTGTGACTGAACTTTCTGCTCGTCTTCAATTATAATGGGTTCGAGCATCATTTCTTTTTTACATGTCAACCCATCTATTATGCATTTCTTTCTGTCTGTAATTATAAGATTATCTTTTTTAATAGCAAACGTTCCATCACTAAACCATCTGAACGCTTCATTTATCTTCATCCTTAATAATAGAATATCCTTTATTGATATTATAACACTTTCCTTATTATGAAGATGGTCAATAGAAATATAATAATTAAAAGATCTTCTTATTGTATATAAAGTGCCAAAGTTGCTTTCATAGCCATATTCTTTATGAAAATGCTTTCTTTCATTATTATATTTATTTGATAAACCGACAACCATTCTAACTACAATACTTTTTCCAAGCCAACAGAGGTCGTCGGATATCTTATCATAATCAAGGTATGTCATTCCCTGTTCCATAACCAGACGACCTCCTTATTATATTTTTGTATTCATGAATATAATATATAACTATTCATCATAAACCATCCCCCGAGTTAGTCCATAGTCATAAATCATCCCGGGAGTTAAACCACAATTATATACCATTCCAGGTACATTCCAATTATAATAATTACGTTCTATGAATTCACGTATAGACCCAGCGTATAAATCTAATAATTTACAGTCAATAAAATCATCAGTCATTATCATTTCTCTACAATCAGTAGCATATTTTAAGAATATAGGTTTCTTGAATCCATAATATTTTCTACATTGCGGAAATGATGTATCGACTAGTTCTATATATTCTGTATCGGAATCTCTGGTTCTCCCAAGAGTTTGTCTAGCTAATACTCCGGACTTGAATGGCTCAGCTAAAAGTATGGTTAATACTAACCCTTTAATATCTATTCCAGTACCCGCTGATTTGGTTGTGGACAGCATGATTCTTTTCTCTGTGTTTCTTTTTCGTTCCTCACTTGATACCAACGTGCTTAGAATACCAATATCGTTTTCTAACCATGAATAATTATGCACCATCCATTCATATACTTTTTGTATAGCTGCATTGGTGCCTATATACATTAAACACTTGCCACCATTATTTGTTCTTTTGATAGCTATATCCATCATTATTCTTAATATGCTATAAAACTTAGGCTTAGAAACCAGATAATCTACATACTTATTTCTATCTAAACCATATTGATTTTTACAGCTAGACATCTCTATAGCAGATGGATTAGATGAAAATTTAATAGCAGTGTATCTAGTATGTGGATCAGTCTCTTCATCAAATAAATCTATTTGTGGAACATTCTTAAAGCTTAATTGATAAATCTTATCTTCATCTGTAGACGAACGTAAAGCTGTAGCAGTAAGATAGTAATTTTTATACACATTGGTAAAGAAATCTATCATTAACAGATTTTCAAAATTTTGATGTGCTTCATCGAATATCTTGATGCCTACCTTTAAATGCTTAACAAATTCTCCAACGGCTTCCCATCCGTTTGTCTTGGCATAACTTTCCAACGTTCCGTGCGTGATTAGATATATAACACCATCATCTGAATCTTTGCTCAACAGCCTTTTAATATTAATAGAACCAGATACAATCTTGACCTGTTTATTTGTCAAATTGGTTATATTTAAGATTTCCTCTTTCCACTGTTCAATTAAATTTGTGGAGTACATAATTATCAAAGCCTTCATACGCAATATTGCTATTGTAGATATAGCAACATACGTTTTACCCTTCCCTGTGTTAAGATTTAATGATAACTGGCTTTTTGTTGCTGTAGACCTGTATTCTCCCCTTCCAACCATAAATCTCAGAGCTTGTTCCTGTACTTCGTCTCTTGGCATTTTCTTTACTCTAAAATCGTTATATCTATCATATTTATATGCTTCATTCTTATGAATAATTGCTGTAGTATTTAATATAGACTCAAGATACCATATATCTATCCCTCTTGGAAGGTAAAGCTTTTTGTTTTCCTTATCATAATAAATACCAAAATACCCATATGTCGTATAACTTACAGTAACTGGTATTCTTATTTTAAAATTATTTTGAAGTGTTAGACAACTGTCCCACTCGTAATCACTAATTACAATAGAAGTATTAAAAACGTCTACTTTCATATAATCACCCTTTAATCGAAAAATAATAGAGGTGGCACGTATGCACCACCTCAACACATCTAACCCTGAATTCCATTTGCCTGTAACTCATCTTTAATTATACCAGCAATATTTGGGAAGTTTTTATATGCAAATTCCAATTCCATATTTCCAGAAATAATTTGATGAGCTATATATTTAGCAGTATTCTTTAAGGATTCCAATTGTTCATCAGAAAACTCAATATTGGCTTGTTCCCCTGCTTCTCCGACGCTTAAACTCTCCGTCTCCCCATCCAACGATATTAACTTTGCTGGCTCTAACGCAACTCCAATTCCAATAATATTAGAAACTCCTACAAGAATCTCGTTCATAGTGTTCTCTATCAAATCCAATCTCTCTTTATCAGATAACGGAATGCCGACATATTCATAATAAATTTTTCTAGTATCTGGATTATACATAGCTATAGCCCTTCTACCAGTAATATTATTTGGCTCTGGAACTTCATCTACGAAAAAACCGGTCTTCTCCATCTCTTCTCTTGTTTCTCCAGTTCCTTGAACTGGATCAAATGGATTATAATGAATAGCAGTAACTCTTCTATTTCCATCAGTTTTAATATAAATATCTCCCATAATTTTTCTCCTTTGATTTTGATTATCAAGATGTTTCTCGTACATTATAATAATAAATATAGAGAAAGGAGGTCATTGCGGTATGAATAAAATACATTTTAACTACAAAAAGGTAATACCAGATATAGCATTAAGTATTGCAATGGTATTATCTATCCCTTTAGCTTATTTATTTATGAAGATACTATTTCATCTCGTTATTGATGATAATATAGTATCTTTCTTTTTTGTTTGTTTCATCTTAATAAAAATAATCTACAATATTTTTACAAGAATAGGAATCAATATATACGAGAAAAAGTTTGGAGTACAGCGATAACCCGTACTCCATTATTTTTATAGCTTGAGGATATTGCTATAATTCACATTATCCTTTCCCATCCTCATTATTCCTACTGATTCTACCGGGAAATTCTTAAGGTTGTAATTTGCTATATCTACATAGTCTATAAGCCTTGTTATCCAAACCGGAGTTGCTACATTTCTGGGAACAGCTATAGTATCTATTTTACCTTTGAGTACTTTAGATAAATCTGAATTCCCTTCAATAATTGTTTTTAATCTTTCGTATTCTTCCGGAAAATCATCTCTAATAGTTTCTACAGTGGTTGGATTAATGATTACCTTTACCACATCCAAATTGTTTTTAGCTGTTAGATCAATAGCCTCAAGTTCTGGGTCTTTAACTTCATTCCATATCAACGATGCCTTGATTCCTTGTATTTTGAGTGGGTCGTCATATTTATTCATTGCTTTAAAACTTACCGGTTTATAAAATGTCTTTTCTCCATTTCTCAAAGATTCAAAAATCTTTGATTCAAATATAGCTAGGTCTTTAATTACTTTTACTTGATCTATTGTTTCTGGTTTAAGAATATCTTCATATAGTATTCTTTGCAGTTCTGATCTTGTCTCTGGTGCATATACATTTTTTTTCATTGTTAATCCGGTTATAGCACAGGATTCAGACTCTGGAACCATATTGCCTTCTTGTACCTCTACTTTAGCTGCATATGCTTTCTTAACTAAGGTCATCAATACTCTCCTAAAAGTAAACTCATTCTTGATAAACATAAGAGTTTTCCTTGTAGGATCATAGGAATTGCCCATCTTTGTATGTCCTTCAATATATTCATTACATAAAATTCCACAACAATGCCCTATAATATTAATTATAGAATATCTAAGATTATCCTGCGGTATAACAACCATTGGATTTATCATTCTTTCTACTTCTATTACAGACTGGTCTTGAAAATTATAATCGTAATCTGGGTCTTCATATACCATTCCTCTTATTAGTTCTGGATTCCCCTGCCAATCATTTTCTACATATTCCATACCTTTTACAAAGACTTTCTTAATTTCCATTGGTATGTCTTTTACCTTGTCTAGAGTGTACTTATAGAACCTATCGAAACAAACTATTGTAGAATCTGTATCTGATATGAGAGATACGTTCTTTATCATATGCGTATTTCTATCTATCCTATCAAGAATTTGATAATTATAGAACACGTATTCTCTTAAAAGATCGCAGAATGTATCCATTTCTACTGATATCTCTTCTGGTACTTTATTCGGGTCAAGATACGGAACTTTCATTGTCTTGAGAAGATAAATTAACGCTTTACTCATTACTTTATTATCCAAGAATGCATACAGGTTATTCTTATAATAAATCCTATTAAGATCTTCTTGAGAACAATTTGAAAGTTGCTCAAATACTATGTCTAAATCTCTCTGTGATGGAATCCATTTAATTTTCCCTCTTCTGAAATCTCCACATGTAAGTATTATCTTATTTAATACTTCATATATTCCTATATCTCTATCAAGAATATCTTTGTCGTCATAGTGCCTATTACCCCTTTCTGTTCTGACATTATCTATAAATGTAATTATCTCTTCAAGAGAAGCAAACTTTACGTTATTCGACAGAAAGGCTTCAAAAAACATAATTGCTGAAGATATATAAGATCTTCCTTGGAAAGTTATACTAGCAGCAACGTGAAGATTATATAATACACAAGCAACACTTCCTAGCGCACCATAAATAGCATTAGTATCAACCTTGGCCAGCACTTGCAACAGATCATAATTTTCAAAATCTTCCGAACCCTTAATAAAGGTATTTCTAATTTGTTTAAACTTATCTCTATTAGTCATAAACATGTATATCAGTTTGGTTAATGGATTAAGCACCCCGGAATCATGACGTTTAAACATAACTCCCCAAGCTGTTATGATAGGTTGCTTTTGATAAATGTAATCTGTCAATTCAGATAAAAGCATATCTACGGTTTTCTCTGAATAGTTATTATAGATGGTAGCAGGCTCTGCTTTGTACCTTTTCTCTATACTGTAGTCTAATGCTTTGTCAATATCATAATTAGTTAAATCTGGAAAATTCAATTTTATCATTCTCTTAAGTGCTATTTTATATCTAGATTGGATCCATTGATTTTTCTCTAATTCTTCTTTTACTGCAGTTACCATAATTTAATCCTCCATGTGTTTTACAGTTCTAATAAGAATAAATGCTGCTCCTAATTGTCCGAACAATCCTACAATGATATGAAATATAACAGTCGTTATAAAATTAGTAATTCGATCACTCATGTTTTCTCCTCCAATATAATAATATATTATTTAATTCAAAGTTCTGGAAAATGTAATTTTCTTATATACGCATATATAAGAAACATATTGGTAATGTATATGGGTTGTAGTCCTTTACATAATTAAAAGAATAAGGAGGAAATTATAAATGGGTATTTTTATCACAGGTTCAATTGCAGAAACCATTTCAGATGTATTTAAGAATCCTAATAAGATATTTGAATCTTCTCTTATGATGGAGGCGATGAGCTGGACAGATGAGCAGATCAAAGAGTTTTGTGCTCCGGGAGGAATTGGAGAAGAGCTGGTAAGCGAAGGAAAGCTGTCCAAGAAGACAATCATGCGTTTGTCCAAGAAGGATGATTTGAGTAGACGTACAAAGAAGATGTGTCTTGATCTCGCTAGAGAAAACAATGACCCATTATGGGATCAGCTGGCAAAGAATAGAATCAAAGAAAGAGAGCTCATTGCAAAGATCGTTCACAAGTACAGTAGCAAGGGAAGCCGCCTCGCAGTGCAGGCTCAGAAAGATTTCATCAAAAATTCAAGACTTCCGAAATCTTTCATGAGAGCCGGCGGAGAAGAAAGGGTTTCAAAAGATTGATAAGTATAATAAGCAGCATAGGGCATGGGATAGAGTTCCCATGCCCAAATTTTTGTTTCTATTATATATTATAAAAAAGAACATGATGCGAAACTTTATATTAATACAATAAAGGAGAGATACTATATGGAGGCACTATACGGATCAAATTTACAAAACTTTAAGAACTATGGGGTCTATGTTCCTTTGGTTAAAAATGGAAATATCCAAATCTTTACAAAGGATATTAATAAGGACAACATTGACTCTCATTTCTATTCTATACTAAATATTCTTAGAGATGGAATAGAAACGGATTATGTACAGCATATGGCAATAAATATAATGTTTGCCGATAATGTGGATGTAACCTTATCAATATTTGATTATATGCTTAATCTTATGATGTGGACGATGCCGGCAAAAACAGATGAGCAAATTACATCATATTATTTATTCTTTGACGACGTGTTTAATAAGCATCGTATTAAAGAATATATTGATACCAAGTTTTTAAATAAAAACAGATCTAGGATATCAAATAAAAAATTATGTAATATTATAGACGATACTCTGTATAAACTTAGATACATTGATGAATTTTCATTATATCTTTGCAACACCATCAATGATGAGGATACTATAGAGTTAATGAATGTGAACCAAGAATTTTATGATTGTGTTCACGCAGACCTATCAAAAACTCCAATAGAAGATGTGAAGAATGTGGGAATGGCCATAACCAATAAAGCCATTAATATCATGAAGAATTCTGAACATTGTCTGGGGAACTCATTTGCTGTGGGAGAAGGCATCAATCCTAAGCAATTTAGAGAGTTTGCCATTAATATTGGTACAGTTCCAGATGGGGATGGCGGTGCTTACCCCCATATAATAAATTCTAGTTTCATAAACAAAGGGCTCAGTACGTTATCTGATATACTTCCAGAATCCGGTAAAGGAAGACAGGCTTTAATTATCTCTAAGAAAAATGTAGGAACGTCTGGGGCTTTTGCTAGAATACTTGGATTAAACAACAGGGATACGAATCTTCACTCAAATCCTAATTATTCATGCGGCACAAAGAACTTCATAAAGATTACTATATATAACGAAAAAGTATTAAAGATGTATAATAATCGGTATTATCGTTTTAGAGCCGATGGACCAGAAATGAAAATAAATTATCGTACCGATAAACATCTGATAGGGCAAACTGTATTGTTTAGGAGCCCATGTACTTGTGCGTCTCATGCAAGAGGGGAAGGAATTTGTTATAGATGCTATGGCGACCTAGCATATACAAATTACGATATAAATATCGGTACCATAGCAGCGGAGATACTATCATCAGAGTTAACACAAATGCTCTTATCCGCTAAGCATTTGCTGGAATCTAATATCAAAAATCTCGATTGGTGTGATGAATTTTCTGATATATTTGATGTGAGTTATAACGCCATTCATATAAAAGATGATTTCGATTGTAAGAAATGGACTCTAGAAATAGATACTGCATGTATGGATTTTGATGAAGAAGAAGAGGAAACTGTAAGATGGTTCAACGTGATAAGCCCAAAAGGAAAGGTTACTCAGATTTATCTAAAGAGTAATGATGAACTAATGCTTTCACAGGAGCTTTCTGATTTGGTTAAGTCTATGCCTGAGCCAACAGAAGGAAACTATATGATAGACATGGAGAAGCTAATAGACACAGATCTTTTCCTTGTTCATATTGCTAATAATGAACTTAGCGATACTCTTAACAAGGTTAAAGAGGTTATTAGCAAACTTCCAAAAGTAAATGGAATGACTAAAGACATTATTATTCAAGAATTTGTAAATGCAGTAATAAATGGCAATCTTTCTGTTTCTGCAGTTCATCTGGAAGTTATTATAGCTAATCAAATTAGATTAGGTCTTGATGACGATAAAGTTCTTGAAAATCCGGATTGGACCGATGAAAATGCAGAGTATGCATTGGTTAACCTCGATACTGCTTTGAAAAAGCATCCATCTATAACAGTAAGCTTAGAATATCAGAAAATTAGTAAGACACTGTATAATCCTTTGTCATATACCAAAACCGCTCCTTCACAGACCGATTTATATTTCATGCCTAGACCACAGGAATTTATGAATATGGAATCTCGCAAGGTGAAACTTTCTCCAGAAGAAGATGAAATGATAAAGGGTATGATGTATATAGATGAAGAAGAAGAAATACTGCTTGCTCCGTCAAAAGATAAATAACGTGAATTATACTTGTTTCACTTATATATCATATCTGTGAAATAATAATATAGTTTGCGTATAGCAAAGAAAGGGGTAAAGTATGAATAACAATTTAGCGAGGAATTATAATAAGGAGAGAAATTTCACAGTAATCAAAGGAAATGGCGGAGCAAAAAGGAAGAATCTAACTGAAAGTCAAAAACTAGCATTAATCTGTAAAGAGGTTAACAAGAGGTATATCAAACCAGAAACAAAAGCAGCCAAGAAATTATATAGAATACTAATAAAGAAATTGATTAGAAGAACTGATATAATGGTTAATTTACATATCAGACTATTCACATTAATTTCAATGATTCTTATGATTTCTGGAGCAGCTATACTAGTAAAGATCAGTGGAAATACAGATATCGTGTTAGTCATTAAAAATATCATGATAGCAACAGTTATGATTCTTTCTGGTATCAGCATCGGAATATATGATGTAAAGAATAAAAAGAGAAAATATAAATAAAAGTATGCTCGGGTGGGATAAACTCCTACCCGAGTTTATTTTTTGTTTAAGCCGCTTCATTTAACACCCCTAAACCCTCCTTTCCAGAACATCCATATAATTTTAATGGAAGGGAGGTAATTCATCGTGGTAGTTCAACAACAACCACAAATGCAATTTACAATTACCTATGATACAAATACCAAAAATCAATCATTCTTGGATATGCATTATTTCTTAAAATCAATAGGTATTCAAAATAATGCATTCTTTTTAGCTATATATGATACGGATTTAATAGGAGTAGACCCTAGAGACCCTAAGCTAAATGTAATGATGAAAAAGAAGATATTCTTAGAATGTCAACGAAACTTTTGGTATTTTATAAGAGAAGTTGTAAGAATTCCAGATCAAGGTGGAACTGTTGGCGGTGGTGTACCGTATAAACTGCATAGAGGAAATCTAGCACTAAATTATTGTTTTGTAAATAATTTTAATCTCTTTCTAGAATTGCCTCGTCAGCACGGTAAAACGGTAAGTGCTTGTGTATGGTACTTATGGGTATTTAACTTTGGCACAACCAACTCACAGATAGCATTTATGAATAAGAAGCATGAAGATTCTAAGGATAACTTAATTCGTCTTAAGAATATTCGTGCGGCATTACCTTCTTACTTGATTATGGATTCAGCATATGGTTTTGATGGTAAAAAGCTAAAAGCTACGAATAGAGCAGAAAAGATAGCACATCCTTCCAATGGAAACCTGATAGTTGCTAAATCTAGTGCTAGAAATAAAGCTGGAGCAGACGGTTTAGGTCGTGGTTGTACCATGCCGATGCAATGGTATGATGAGTACGCATTTATTCTATTTAATGATATTATATATGCTGCTGCAACTCCTGCATTTGTTACGGCTTCTGGCAATGCAAAGAACAATGGAGCTCCATATGGTATACTTATAACTACTACACCTGGAGATATGACTACGGATGAAGGGAAAGATGCTTATGCTACTAAAGAAGCAGCTACTCCTTTCCAAGAAGTATTTTACGATTATTCATATCAACAGATGCAGGAAATACAGAACCTTAATGATAGTTCCACGTTCTTTTATGCTAGATTTACTTATAAGCAGCTCGGTTCCGGAATTGATTACTTCAAGAGAATGGTCAAGGAACTTAAGAAAAACTGGCCTAAGATTAGACGTGAGGTTCTTCTTGAGTGGTCTGTATCTTCTGATAACTCTCCATTTACAAAACAAGACCTTGAGGCTGTAAAAACTAAGATTAAGCCGCCGCTATATACTATAACTCTTAACAGAATATTCACTATGAATATTTATAAGAGGGCTCAGATTAAGAGATTTCCTCCTATCATAGGAGTCGATGTTTCTGGTGGTTATAATAAAGATTCTTCGGCTATAACAGTAATAGATTCTGAAACTACAGATGTAATTGCAACGCTAAATTGTAATTATATATCAATTCCAGATTTGGCTAAATGCATTTATGAACTTGTAGTCAAGTACATGCCAAATGCGATAGTTAATATTGAGCGAAATGGTGGTTTCGGAGCTTCCGTTATAGGCTTATTGAAGAACTCTAAGATTAAACGTAATCTCTATTATGAGATTAAAGACAGAGTTGTTGAAGACCGGATAGATCCAAATGGTTCCGGATTTAACAAGCGTAAGATAAAAACTAAAGTATATGGATTTGACGAAACTAAAGCTTCTAGAAATCTTCTTATGGAAATTCTTAGAGACAGAATGGATAATCATAAGAATAAATTTGCTGCAGAGATTCTTTATAATGAATTGTGCACGCTTGAAGTGAAAAAGAATGGTCGTATAGAACACACGGATAACGGGCATGATGACCAGATATTCTCATATCTAATGGCTCTCTATGTATGGTACTATGGAAAAGACCTTATGGAAAACTTCGGTATGGATAAACGTATGATACGTACAGACACCGAGGAAGATGTAGAGATAGATTATATAGAAAATGATTCATTTGATGATATTTCCAAATATATTGAAACAGAGATTGACGGAGATATCAAAGCGTCATTGGAATATATAGAATCAGATAAGAGCATTTTATATGAGGATTTCTTGGAAAAACAAAGACAACAAGATTCTGCTGCAATACAAGCTTTCATAAGTCATCCCATTGGAAGAAAAGCATATGCTGAGAAATATCATGTTGATGAAGAGGATTTAATGACCGCAGGAACATACAAGATTCCAGATAGCATGTTCAACGATATGTATCCAAACGATGAGCAACAAGATAAAGAAAGAGCAGCGATGCAGAAATACTTTAATAATATTGTAATAAGATGATCTGTATTGTCCCTACTCCTTTAAACGGAGTAGGGATTTATCCTTATCTCAACTCCTTAGTAAATAAAACAGGAGGAATCGCTATGAGTGATAATAATTTTAATACTATTCTTAGGCAATTAGATAGTGGGATAAATCCTACTCCACCGGCTAATAATAGTGCACCTAAAGTTGACTTGGATAAGCTAAAAGGATCCTATAATGCATCTTTGATTAAAACAATGGATCCATCTGAAATAAGATTCGGTAGTAGTAGAATTTTACTTTTTGAAGCATTTATTTATTTTGATAATGGTAATATAGAAAAATATGATGAGGTTACATCTTATACGTGCAAGAGTAACTGTACTATTATCGTTAATAAGAATGGAGATTCTATGATCATTCCACACGATAAAATAAAATATATAAAAGTAAATTTCAAAAAAGTAGAAGGAGGAGATTCTCAATCATGTCTTTTGTAAGTAACAACACTGAATATGGCATTTTATCTGATAATGAAATTAGTTCCATAATAGGAAACTTTTCTACAGATATGATATACGATATTGTAGAAACCAGATATAATAATAGATTTAGACCATACCAATTATACGTTGGAAATTTGGTTAATGCAATTGATCAAAATTTCAAATTTCAATTGTCTGCTATTCCAATGCACGCAGAGGAATTAACACAGTCTCATAATATGATACTCAGAACAATAATGGAAAAGGTTTGTTCATTGAACAATCTTTCTATTAGTCTTGATCGTAATAATCCCGAGAATGTAGATTTATATTCTTTAGTTTATTTTTTGTATGATTTCTTCATTTCAAGATATACTCTGAATATAATAAATTTCTTCTCGAATTTTATTATCAGAGAGCAGAATGCTATTGTTGAGTCCATCAATATAGCAGAATCTAAAAAAACTAGTAATAAAGATCTCGGATCTAATTATAGTAGAAAAATGTTTAAGAATAATACTAACTTAGCATTGATACATGCTAATTTAGAAAAGGTAATAGCTAATATATGTGGAATGGATATAGATATGGAAACATTTATATATGTATCAACTTTTGATTCAAATATAACTAAGCTATTATGCAGCTATACCAAAGAGGTAATAAGCGTATTTCAATCTCAATTTGTTCCATGTGTTAAGGACCCGATATGCGGTCCGGTTATCTTAACCATGATAAGGTTAAGATTGCAAGAATTATCAGCAGATTTAATTCCAGCTACAATTTAATATTTATAGGAGGACACTAAAAATGAATGTAAACAAAAATTATGATGAGTTATTAGAACGTGCAGATGAATTAGGAAAATTAATAGGAGAAAACGAAGATCTAACAGATGCTGAAGTTGATAGGCTTGCCGAGATACTGGATCAAGATAGAGATCCTACACAGGATTTACCTTCAAATAATGGAGTATTAGAAAATACTTCTAGTAAAAATGAAATTAAATCTGAAAAAGTGGTAGGAACAATAACCGGTTCTGGTGGGGTACATACTATTCCATTGGCACAAGCCCCAAATGTTGTAACAGAAGAAAGTGTTGATAATCTTATAAATATGAAAGAAGAGGACATCAGTAAATTAGACATACAGAGGGAATTCTTAGATGAATATGTTTCTACTAGTTTTCCCGATCTGAAATTGTCCGAATCTGATGTAAACACACTGCAACTCGCGGTAAATAGATATAAGAGCGGAGAAAAATTCCAATATTTTAAGTCATTGCCCCAGGCAATTCAGACGCAGATATCCAGAGTAGCCAATGAAGGCGGAATGCAACGTCAGGCTTCGCTGTCTATCATGAATGCCATGAAGAATAATCTTGCTAAAGACCTATTCGATGTAATTATATCAAATAACTATCAAAAGACGGTATTTAGAGATCTCTCTACTTTTACAAACCAAGAGTTGGATAAGATTTCTAAAGATCATGAAGAAAGTCTTAAAGAATTTGAAAATATGCATCAGCATAAATACGAAGTAGAAATGATTGAAATGGCAGACAAGTTAGAACAAGAGCATCCAGATGATGAAGAGGCATTGGAAAAAGCTATGATGCTTAGACTGTGCTCTCATGCTTTTATCCAAGCTTATACTTATGAAGAAATGTACCAAGCATATGCTGCCGGAAAAATCAAGATCAAACCTATAATGATAGATAAATTTAAAAAGACTTGCTCCGACTTTAACCAGAAATACTACAAGTCTAATTTTACTATCAGAGATATAGGTACTACTATCCCAGTATTAGATAAGATCCTTCCAGAGAAATATAATATAGTTTCTATTCAGAAATTTATAGCTGCTTTCATTTCTTATACAAGACTTTATACACCATCTAATATTGCGCAACATGTGTTTATGTATTTCTTCATACAAAACATTCTGTTACTGCAAACGACCATTGGAAATCAGGATTTTAACGATAAAGTAAAGGAAAATATTTGTAAATTCCTTGATCTTATTATCCAAAAGGATGAAGAGAAATTAAAAGAAAGGAACGGCAAAAAGAATGGGAAAAAATAGTCATTGGCATCCTGAAATAGGAACAATAGAACCACTACCAAAAGCAAAGAGCTATAAGCTATTGCCATGTGTAGAAATATGTATGGATGATGGAAGCACTTATATAACTAGAGTTGGAGAAATGGTTTCTATACAATTCATAGAGAATGATCAACGGGTAGTGGTACGTAGAGGACGAGTGATGGACATCAAAGTTGCTAATATCAAGAAATTAAGCAGCGCAGAAGACAATGTGTCCAATATTGTCCTTGACTGTTCTGAAAAGTTTTCTGAAGATATCATTGATATAAAAATGATAGACATTCTTCAAATAAGACATTTTAACCATAATTTTGAGGATTTGCCAGAAGTAGGAGAGTTAACTCCAGGATGCATAGAAGGCCCACATTATCCAGTAAGAGAAAGAGGTCTTATATATGAAGACCAACTCACAGAAGAGCAGAATGCATTTAACAATCATATCACTAAGCCAAGAAAAGACACGGTTAATAAGCCAAATCCCATAACCGGTGAGTTTAATGATTTAGCTACTATGAATGCTGGGCGTCCACCATTGGGCGAACTTACTAAGAAGACGCCTTTAAAATCAAGAGGAATACCGATAAGATAATCTTTCCGGATAGGGCTTGGGTCCTATCCGGGTGTTTTTATCGCCAAAACATTCATGTAATTTTACTATGAAGGGAGTTACATGAACATGCTACCATCCTATTTTAAGAAAAAAGACAATTCATTAGTATATAGCGGAAACGGAGAAGTGCTATTATACATACCAGAAAAATGGTTTGATATGAGATTTGCTATTGTAAACGGTGAATATATAGATACTATGGGTATATTATTATACTCACAAATATCATCAAGCAAATCAGACCCAACAAAAAATATTAGGCAATTAAAATTACCTACAAAGTTTACTACTAGACCTGGCAAAATAGAAAAAGTAAAGGGATTATTGCTGGAAGGCCAAGAAAAAATGGATTATAGAATTCTTCACTATTCTGATAATAATGAAGATAAATTTATGAGTTCTTTGCTATTGGCTAAAGATATAGAAAATGTAGAAGAGTTCTATAGAATGTTTGTCAAAACTGGAAATATACCTACCTTTATACCATATAACGAAATACAAGAATATTTTTATGAATCTATGAGATTAAATGGTGGAAACTATAAAACCAATTGGCAATTATTTGGATTATTGATATCAGAATTATGTAGAGATAAAGATGATATCTCTACCCCATATTATGCATCATCCAAATTTAAAAAAGGAGATATGAATGGATATGTTTCAATACCAATAAGAGATGTCCCTAAATACATATCCCCATTCAGTGCAATTTTAAGTGAGAATTGGAATGAAGCCATTGTAGCAGCAATAAATATGGGGGATTCCAAAGAAGATGTTTATAATCCAATGGAAAAAATAATGATGGGCCATTAATTCATAGAGTCCCCCGATACGAGGTTCAGGTAACATATTGGTAAATTACATTTATTAACTTTGAATGTAAATTTTGAATTATTATTTGAAATAAATAAAGGAGGATATAATAAGATGGCAGTTTTGAATAGTAAAAACCGTCCGGGTACTTTTATTCACTTATATGATCGTACCTTCATCGACACAACAGTAGAAGACAGACTGCAAAGTCCGTTGTTTTTCCAGCTGTTTAGTTCGGATAAAGGCCCAGAAAATCTTAGAAGAGTTCGCGGCACAGATTTCTTTAAACTGTATGGGAATGCACCATCATATAAGAAACATGGTCAGCCATTGATTCAGGCAGCAAGCATTATTAAAGCCGGTGGTGAGCTTCTCTGTAAAAGAGTAGTGGCAGACGATGCGTATCTTGCTAACCTGGTTATACTCGCAAAGGTATCCAGTGAACAAGTCCAGAAGGTAGATTCCGCTGGAAAACCGTTGTTTATCGACAAGGTAACTGGTCAGGAAACTACGGATTCTAATAATGCTACAAACGAGAGAGCAATGATGAATACAGCTAAGATTCTCTATGACGCTGTTTCTATCAAAGGTATTAAGACTCTCGAAGAGGCTCGTACCTATGCAGAACGTCTTGTAAAAGATGAGCTTGAGTACGGTGATGAAATTGATTATGAGCATGTAACTAAGGTAGGAGACCCGCTTACCGATGAGAACCCGGTTGGGCAGGTTCCGGATACTGAAGATCCTGACATTCACCGTTACATATATCCATTATGGATTGTAACCGATATTGGTAGAGGCGTATCTTCTAAGAGATTTAGCATCAAACCGGATTATATAATTAGTAAGAACATGAATATGCAGATGTATAAATTCAATTACATCGGCGAGGTAAAAGAAGAAGATGAATACGTATGGTTCAACTTCAATGAGGACTCCATGTATCTCGGAGAAAGTAGATCCATTACAGAGAGTGCTAAAAAGTTCCTTCAAATAAAGGCTGCAGCATTTGATGATTCTACTAACCTGTTTATATCACGTCTTGCTGATATTACCGGTATAGCAGAGGAAGAACTTCGTACAATCGACCCGATTTTCGGTAAGAATCGTAAAGGCGAATCTTTGCAGCAAATTAGCATAGACGAAAACGGGTACGACCTCAGTTCTGAACTCGGAATGATGATTCAGGAAGGAGATAATGGTTCGTTTGGCGACATGCCTATCAAGCATCCGGACCTCTTGGCTGAGCAGATGTGCGCTGTGGTAGACGGAGACTTCGACAACAGTATTACTGATGTGGACAGATATCAAATCGACGCAATTACTGACGCAAACTATCCGTTTGCTGTTAAAGAAGCATTAACTAAGCTTGTCGATTGGCGTCAAGATACCTTATACCTGAGAGATTATGGTCTTGGGCTTTCAAGCTATGATGCTATTATGTTTGCTAGATCAGATCATGAACGAAGTGTATTCTGTGCAGATTATCCACAGAGCTGCGATATCATTGACTACTGGACAAAGAAGCAGATTACTGTTACTTTGCCATATCTACTCTGCAGCAAATTAGTAGATCATTTGATAAATCGCAGAAATGCTCCTCTTAGTGGTATAAGGTATAATTTCACCTTCCCGGAGATTATAGATGGAACAATATCTTATCTTCCTAAGGTTGGGCCGAATGTGGACCAGAAGGAATTGTTAAGTGATAATTCTCTGAATTACTTAAGCATCATTGGAGACGAGATCGTGCTGGAGACCCAGTATACTTCTCAAGACCTTGCAAGAACGCAGCTTGGTTATGTCAACAATATCTTTGCAATCACGCAGGTTATGCATGACATCCGTACTGAGTGCCCGAGATACCGTTATGCATTTATTACTGATAAGGATCTTATCCAGTATAGAAATGACGTTAACAACATCATCAATCGTAGAAGCTCTAACTTTACATCCATCGTTATGGATTATGTACAGGATGATGTTATGATAGCAAATAAGATATTTGAAGCTGATGTATTTGTTGTATTTAAAGATTATGAGCAGCAAGAGATCTTTAACTTGTATACTTTAATGGCGTCAACACTGTCTCAAAATTAATAAGAAAGGAGGAGTAATTAATGGCTAAACAGGCGGTATACACAGATTATTATGATACTTATACGTTGAATCCTCGTGCTGGTTCAGAGTTTAGTAAGATGCGTGGAGTTACTGATTTCACCAATGCTAAGCAGTTGAACATGTATGAGTCTGGTCACTCTCTCCTGGTTATTGTAGATAAACCGGTATTTATTGAGAAATGTGCCGATAATGACGAAGAGTTTAGAAAGGTGGCAGATGCGTTCTATAATATTCTCGAATGGGAATTTAAAGGACTTACTGGTATTGAAGATATCAGTGTAGATACACTTGAATACACTGACGGTGTTTCTACTATCAATGCTGCGGGTAAAGCTAATAAGCAATCTGCTACTGAAGTAACCATGTCGTTTACTGAGAAATCTGGATCTACTATTACTAGATTTATTAAATACTATATTGAAGGTGTAAGAGACCCGAGAACTCAGATGAAGACGTACCACGGTCTTATTGCAAATGGTGAGTTAGCTGCTGGTTTCGAGAATGAAGTATTTAACTTGCTTTATCTCGTAACAGATAATACTGGACTCGGTCTTGAAGCTGCTTACTACCTTGCTAATGCATGGCCAAACAATGCTCGTACGTCTATCTACGAATCTGATAAGGCAACCATCGAATCTAAACAGATTGATGTCACTTTCCAGTGTTTCCCGATAGACGGTCCAGAGATTGAAAAGAGAGCACTGAAGATGCTTGCATACATCAACAAGACTGGTGCTGTTCAAAATGCAGCTTCTGCTAGACTTGATAATAGAACGGCTTCTCTTGTACAGGGTGTTAATACTGACCCAGAGCCGGTTGAATGGAATTCTGATTATCATCAATGGGCAGCTCTGAAAAATATCGAGTCAAGATATGGTCAGTCTTCTGAAACTAGATAATGATAAAAAGATTGGAGGTACGGGCAAAGGTCCGTACCTCTATATTTTATTCCTCATTCTTTTTAGTCTTAGCAAACTCTAACTCAGCAGCATCTATAGAATTCTTAATATCATCTTCTTGTACATATGCTGCTAATCTTTTACGCATTTCGATTTTAATAAATATAGCCTTTTTAGCTTCAGCATCAGGATCAGTAGAACCATCGTATTCATATGATGCTATTGCTTCGACACTCTGTCTGACATTATTTATTATATCATTCATGCTCACTGCACTAGCTACTATCGGAGGAGGCAACATACATCTCATATCCAAATCATCTCCATACTGATATTTGTATAGTCTTCTTTGAATACGAGTCATGAATTTGCCAAATATCCTTTGTCTAGTGTATGACGATCTAAGCACCTTAAGATTTACAGTAGTAGCTTGAACTGCAAAGTCTATAGAATTCATTCTATTTTGAATATACTCTATGGGCATACCAGTACTATTAATTGACATTTCCTCAAGCCTATCCATGAGTTCATTATCAGATTGAAAATCTTGCCCGGGCATCACTTCAAATTGTATAGGAGAATCACCAGAAGGTCCTACAGGTATTACGAAATCGTTAAATCTTCCAGTAATATTAAGAATACTATTCATATTCTCTATTTCCCTTAAACCAAAATTTCCTTTTTTAATTTGGTTTATCACATTAACCATGGTCTGAGCTATATTCGTCTCTACATTTTGCTTAACGTAATATACCCTCTTATCATGTCCACGAGTTAGATGTCCTAAAGTATTTGTTATATATAAACAAGAGTAAAGTTTAGCCGGAATTAATGCATATGCCAAATCAGAAATACCTCTATGGGTTTTTTCATCCTGCTCAAAGAATAAATGTTCTACATCATCCGGCGGTATAAAGGTTATTCTTATAGATGATAGCGCTTGAGCATTTGCTAAATCATTGTATTTAAGAATCTCATAAATATCCTTAACAAGATCTTGATTTTTATTTATAAACTTAGAATCTATTCTGCTTGATATGTTCCATGCTATACGAGATAGTAATTGATCTCTAGAGTTCTCTATAGCAGCATTAGCAAAGTTTCTACCTTGCGGTTGAATTCCAGTGAACCCTATCATATCTCTACCTAGAACATGGTCATTACTCGTTAATAAATCATAAGAACTTCCATTATTAAATTCCAAATAATAATATCCTAAACAAGTATCATTTAGGTACAATGGAATAATATTTTCTTTATCAAGAATTTTTAATACTGCTCCTTGGACCCTAACATCCCCATCGTCTTTTAATATTAACCCATCATGTGATGTTTTATAATTAAAGTCTTTTGGAACTTCTAATTGATCTGGCACTGTTTGAGTGTCAATAGGAATTTTAGACTCTGAATAGGTACCATAACTTTCTAACACTGTGGATGGAGAATTAGATATAAAAGTTTCAGCGTCTCCTCTCTCGTTAAAAGCAGATTCAAGAAACCCCCTATTATCTATAATAACTTTAAAGTTGTTTGGAAGTATATCAGATACTTCACAGATGTGATGTTTTTCTTTATCTGATATTATCTTTTCTACCATCTCATACGTAGCTATGTCACTACTAATGACTCCGTTTTCTATTATAGTTATCTCCTGTACTGATGATTCTCTTGATACCCCATGCAAATTATTTCCAAATACTCTTCCGGGGGTGGTTTTTGATTTATTCATAAGAAGAGTTTTAATAGCCTTAGAATATGGAACACAGTAAACAAAACACTCTCCCATTGCTGCTTTGTCATATGATTTCTCGTAAAATCTTTGTAAATCATATAGCTCTTCTAATTCTGAATTTCTTGCAGCAAACATAGATAAATCCGTCTTATCTGTTACACCAACTGGGGATACATTAATAAAATCATTTGAAAAGTTATCTGAAGATAATACGTTTTCTTTCTTGGCTTTCATAGCCTCCTTTAATCTCGGCATGTATCTAAGGATTGTTTCATACTCAAGATCAAGATCCTTTATCCATCTATTTTCCATATACATGGACAAGATACCATTTATCGAAGACGTATCAGTGAGCACATCAGATACTTTTTTTGTCAAATCTCCATTACCATCTATCTGTCCTATTTTCAATCTAGTATATAATTTTGCAACTCCAGAAACACTATCCATATTGTTTCTAGAAACAATAGCAGATATATTATCTTCTATTTCTTGAGAAATATTATCTACTGAATCAGATAGTTCTGGTGTTGAACCATATGTGGATTTATAAATGCTTCCCATTAAGTCTTTAATAGTAGAAAGCCGTTTATTAATTATATTAAAATTACTTTTTCGCTTAGCCACGGTAAAACCTCCTTTAACGTAATTAAATATATGTTTCAGGAGGCAAAAAATAAAAGCACGGTAGGAGCATAGAACTCCTACCGCAAATCTGTTTATTCTTTTTCTTTAAGATTTTTGAGAACGTATAACGTACATAGACCTATATCGTCTTTTACAATATATGGTATATAACTCATCGCTCCATCAAGGATATTGCAGATACTCAACATCGCTTTGCAAACACTGGTATAATCATGAACGTCAATTGTATCGGTCCGTATATACCCCTCTTCATTTGTAAAGTTTATTAGAGTATTTAATGCACTCCCTATTTGTCTAATCTTAAGACTCCCAGAGTTTGTGCTACACCAATCTTCAAGCAAAATAAGTTTACAAATCTGATAAATCAGACTGAATAAATTAGTGTTGTCTGTAGATGAATTTTGTACACATGCTGACATTATACGATTTACTGATTGTTTAATGTCATTTTCATCCATCCACTTATTGTAATAGCTTGCAAATACTCTTATGTCTAACGATAGCTGTTTAAAATCGGTATTGTTCATTTCTCTTCTGTTCCCTCTCACTATTTATATTTTTCTATGTCTAAATAACTCGTGCAACTCACAATCCTTTTTAATTATAACAAATTCTGCAGTAAATGAAATTTCGTCATGATCTCTTATTAAAATATCTGCAGTGTCTGATTTATTTACTGGATGTATAGAATTAAATGAAGTCATTAACTTTTCTCCAATATTATAAATTTTTGCCCCATCGGATACTTTCAATTTAAACATATCCTCTAATATACTATCCTTATTTGCGGATTGTATACGCTGTATTACAGGACGTAGTTTAACGGATGCGTAAGTTTGATATAATCTTCCCATGTCATTTACACTAAAATACATGGGCAACGACTCCTTATAGCCATTGCCCATAACTAATTGTATCTCAAATGGTGTATAGTTTACAAACCCGTCTTTACATGTAGATAAAGTTTTCATAAATGAAGAGAACTCTTTTATATCCACTTCATACGGATATGATAACGGAGTAAATGCATTATAAGAAATGACTTCGGTAATACTAGCAAAATTAATGTCTGTGCCAAATATTAATCCGTTGGGATAAAATGCCACTATTTCTTTCTTAGGTATTTTAGCCAACTTAAAAATCGTTTCTAGTTGTTCTGCGCGTCTTACCATTTTATATTTTCAAGTACCTCCTTTTTATTCATTGTACCGGGGTAATATAGCATTCCTTTCATATATTCACCTTCATCTAGATATTGCATACCCGGCATCAATGCATTAGTTTGATAGGACATTCCATTTTGCATACCGTTTCTAATATGCTGTGCATTTGGAATTACTACTGTAAAGAATTCAGTGACGTCGTCCAATATTTCAGTATAGGTTCCAAGATGTAACCATCTATTACCAAAGCTAAGAGCGTCTCCAGAAGTATAATCCTCAATAAACTGTCCGCCGCGGTCATAGAATTTATTATTAAATGGATTCTCTTTCTCAAATACTTTCTGTTCAATCTTAATCTTTCCAATTTGAGTGTTTGGACCCATATTATTCTGACATGCTGTTGTTGGATACAGTGCTTTATAATCGAAGTCACACATATTATCTACTATATCAACAGTTTGTCTGTCAAACTTCATCTTGGAGTAATCAGAATTATTAAGCGGCTGACTTACTAATGCTCCTGGGAATGGGACCTTTTCTTGTATTCCCTTTCCGTTTCCAATTACTAATCCGTCTTTTAGCCATTCAGAATATGCACGGTTGGTCAAGTATACGGTTTGTCGATGCACTTTACTATAATCAGTATTCTGTGCCAATGATTTACCAAATACATAGTCTAAGTCTTTAACCTTAGATTCTATACATTTTTGCACTATAGTATCCATTATGTTGTAGAATACAAATGTCTTATAATCTAAATATGGTAATTTAGATATATTTGTAGTAATGTGACTATAATCAAGTTTTCGTACCTTTGCTATTACATCGCCTACATCATCGAGTTTATATGAGTCTAACTCTTTCTGACCTTTTCTTCTGGAAGCAAATTGTATCAACTGATCAAGATATACAGTATGAGAGGATATATCATAATAATCTCCTCTTTCAGCAAACGTTTCTGCTCTTGTGTCTATATAATACTTAGCGTGTCTAAATTCTGGCTTTATATCTCTATGGCACATTATTTCTCTTGGGTCATATCCAAGAATATTAATACGCTCAACAATGTATGGAATATCGAATGCCATATTCCATGCTACTAAGAAGTCCGGTTCATTTAAATTAACCAATAAGAAGAAGTCCTGAATTAATCTTATTTCATCGTCTTCATCATAAAAATGAAACTTTACTTCAAAATCTTCTAATCCGTATTTGCGAGCCAATTTAGGAGTTACGGCATTTGTTATAAATTCTTTAACTTCATTAAATATCTTGCCACTTTTAACTTCATTTTCAAACTCTTTTATTAAAGGATTTCCCTTAGTTCTTAATAGGAATGAATGAATTATGTTAGTGGATTCATCTATATAAGATATCGCATTAATTGGACACTCACCCATTCTTGGAAAGTCTTCGTCCATATTAATAGTATCAGCCTCAATATCGAAGTAGGCCTTCTTTATCTTAAACGGATTGTTTACATACTGCTCATTGAACAAGTATCTATAATGATTTTCCACACTCATAGTAGAACCGAAGATATTCGGCAAATAATGTAGTTCTCTGTTGTTTCTTCTATTTCCATTTCTTATATTCTCGTAATAAAAATCTTCATTGCCAGTTAATTCGGCTATCTTTTTATCTAGATTTTTATACGGGACCGTAACCGGATGAACCTTATCGCGTTCTATATATAAAACTGGATGCTCTACTAATACATCATCGTTAGCAGCATAAAAAGTATAATCCGGATTATTAATAACCTGAAAGTGCTTTTTACCAGTACGATTGTCCTTATATACTATAGTAATATCACCATCAGTATATTTTCCATCTTCTTTTTTATGAGGATAATGGTAATCAGTATTTAAAACGGTAATGTCGCTTCCTTCTGGATAACCCTTAATTATTCCCATGAAGCATCACTTCCTTTATAAAAACTAACACCATCTAATGGTTCTGGGTTATGAGTGCACTCCTTTTTAGTCTCCTTATATAATGGAATGGAATCTAAAATTAAATCATTATATTCCTCATATGAGTAATTTTCATCTGTTGGGATATAGGTATACAAAATGGTTTTATTAGTAAGCCTAGAAAATCTTATTTCTAAATTAGTACCTTCCCCATTATAACTTTCATCTCCCCAGAAATTAACAAATACCACAATATCGCTCATTGCTATTTTTTTCAAATGAGCGACTCTATATAAATCTTTCTTCTCCAAAAAATCACCATTACATGTTATAATAGGAATAAAAGGAAGGCAATTTAATTTAGTTAACTCACTTTGAACGTCTAGTATAAACTTCGCATTAAACCCATCAATGTCTTTACCTAACGGCCCACATACGGTTACAATTTTAGAAGATGGGTCTTTAACAATCTTTTCGAGTTTTGTAGTTTTGATTACTTCACTTAAGTACTTTTGTAAATCGTCATTCATAGTAATTTATAATCCTTTCTCTTATTTTATATATAATATATTAACAAATCTCTAATTGCACCTAAACAGGCACAATTATGCATTATAATAATGTTTTAGAAAATGTATAATTGCAACTTGAGCCTTTTTACATACAAATAAATCATATTAAGGAGGTTATCAAAATGGAACTTATAAGAGCGATGACATACGAACCAATTCCAGATATAGGAAAAAGATTTGCATCAAAAAAGCAATCTAAACAAAAACAGTCCGTTCAAGCAGTTACAGAGTCTAAACAAGAAGATATTTCTTTAGAGGGATTCAATATGGATTTCAGTAATTTAATAGGAAATGACCTATCTGTACCATTATCCATAACAGAAGAAGAACCATCAAAAAAGAAAAGAAAGTCTTCTAATCAAATAAATACTACCGGTATTGTTCCTAAAGATGCAGATGCAAATGCCCCGTATAAAGAACAATATACTGAAACTGATGCAATTCTCAAAACTGCAATAGCACAATTAGATATAGGACTTGCTGAATTGAAAAGCGATTTAGATGATCTTAGAAAAGCTAAGCAAATAAGAAATAAATATCAATTAATATCATTCTTACAGGGTAATATCAGCAGTTTTATAAATCAAAAAATAACAGCAGCCAGGGAATTGAATAGTACCATCACTAAATGTAATGAAATGGAATTCAAGAGATCTAAAGAAATGAAGATGCTTGACAATCAAGACGACGATAAGACGATCATGGATATGTATAATGCACTCATTTCAACTCCGGTCGGAGGACAAACTGGCATAAGCACGGCTGGATTAGTTGGTCCGTCTACACTAGAGATGACATATGCTGGTTCACCAAATCAAACCATCCCAAATATAGTCACAGGAACTAGCGATACGGATAGTACAGGTTATCAAAACTATATATCCAATAGAACTCCTGCTCAAAACTTAATGATGGCTGATGCTAACCCAAATATACAACAGGTATACGTATATAATAAGGCAACGGGACAGGCATATTTTGATGTAATAGACGTCACTACAGGACAATCGCACCCAGAGATAGACAGATTAGATGCATCTTTCTTAGAAGATACCCATCCTGATTTCTCTGCAGGAATTGCAACCAATACTAATATTGGAGAATCTTATCCAATCATCACAGTTGGTAATGACACTTCTATATTAAATGAATATTAAATTATACAACTTATTAATAAGCCTTGTACAATATGGCAGCGTCAAATCTAAAACCACAACAAAAAAGAAATGGACTAGGCTTGCTTAGCCTAGTCCAAACTTTTTGTTTTATTCATACGTAAATATGATATTACCGCTATTCTGAGCACCAGCTACTGGAATTAATTGAATAACGTCTGCTTCCCCCATATTAATTTCTGAAGAATGAGAAATCATTATGCATTGTTCAATACCGAATTTATTCATAAAAGAATTTAGTAATCCGATGAAGCTGCTTCGATTATCCTGGTCTAACGCCCCGTCTATTTCATCCATCCTAAGGATATTGTACATAGTTGAACTATGGTACAACAATGAGAACCCTATCATCATGGATATCATAGCCCTCTCAGCAGATGAACATGAACTTATATCATCATGATATACATTAGATTCTTTATTTATACAAGGAATTCTAAACTCCGTATCATTAATAATATAAGGTTCTAACTCCATTCTCCCATCAAACAATGTAGCTAATAATTCATTGGTCATAGAAATAGTCTTGCCCATATATAGCTGCATGAATAAAGTCTGAATGCCACCTTTTGTTGGAGATGAGTATTTCTTGATTATCTCTACGGTATTGTATTTTTCAGTATACAAAGATAATTCACTCTTATATTCTTCAAGCTGCTTTAAAGAAAATCTCAATTGTTCTTTTTCAGCACTTATGGGTTTCATATCAGATTCAATAGCAGACAATCGAGAATTTATTTCATTTATCCCATTAACATATTCTTCTATAGCCTTGATATTGTTTGCAATCTGAGATACACCTGCATCTAATACATTAAGATTCCTGCACTCTTCGCTGTATGTTGTAGTTATCGAAATAGCATTCTCTAAATCTTTTTTCTCCGATACATATCTGTCTAGCAGGTTTTTATGAGTTAATAATTGAGTATTGACTCTATCTATAGCCAGCACTATCTCGTCCGACTCTTTGTCTAATTCCCTTATATCATTTTCTATTAGCGCAATTGTTTTTTCTTTGTCTGCATAGATTTTTTCATCTCTCTCTAGATCTGCCAATCTAGAAGAAAGAGATTTATAATTCTCAAAAACATTAGCCCGATTCATGCTATTAACCAGTTCAGATATCTTATCTATAAATAAAGAATTACAAAATTCCTCTAAAAAGATTTCTAAATCCAGCAGAGAATCACACGTAGGAAATTTAGATAAGATAGAAGAATTGCTTTGAATATATTCTATAATGCCATTTATTTTATGCTCAAGTTTCAGTTGTTCTACTAAAAACTCTAAATCCTTAGTGTATTCGTCTTTCTCGGCTTTATATACCCCTAAAAGCCTTTCTGATTCTAATAAATCAGATTTAGAAATCTTAGTAGACGCCTCTACCGCATCTTCTATAAAGAAGCATTTATCTATTGTGCATTTAGACGGCCTATGGACCAACTTATCCGCTATGGCTTTATATTTTTTATAATCCTCTATTTTTTGAGTGGTGACTAATATCAAATTACTTACAGTTTCTAATGAAACTCTTAAATCATTTATCTCTGCTTCAGTCGTCGATACTCTATTACAAGAATCTAATGCAAACCGTAACACCTTTTCATTTGATGCATCGCTTTTAACAAGGTTTATCTTATCTTTAACAACCGATAAGACATTCACTCCTGTAACGAATTCATCCTTAGTAATAATAGATGAAGTATCGGAAAACCCCATCATTCTCATCAGATTTTTGCATTCTCGTATCGCTGTAAAAGTATGTTGAATTTCCTCTTTGAGCTGCTCATAATTATATTCAGAACGCATAGCTCTTACCTTTTCTGATTTTTCAACAGCCCTTACTCTTAAAGAATTCTTCTGTTCATGCATTTTACGCATCTGATCTTCAAATTCTTTAATTTTAACCTCGGTTACAATTAACTTTTCTCCAAGTTTTGAAACTTTTTCTCTTAACTCCTCGGGATTATCAGTACCATGTCTATTTCTTATAGAGCTAATGAAAACTTCCTTATCATCTATTTTCTTTTTAACTTCTAATATCTGAGCAGTTAATTGTTGAAATTGTTCTTGGATTTTTTTATCTGGATCTATAGTAGCTATATCCTTTTCAAGCTCAATCTTTCTTCTTGTTAAGAATTCTCTCTCAGTAACTAACCTGTCTAACAATACTTCCTTTGCAGTTAAATTAGTCACAAGGTTTTCTTGGTTCCCTATAGTATCCATCTTGGCCGTTATAGAGTTAATCATTGATCTGAAAATACTAGATCTCTTTACTAAAGATTTATATATATCATTGTATACTTCAATATTATCAGTTATACTAGATACATATTTTTTTCTTTCCGATGGTTTCTTATTCACTATTCCCATGTCCTCTTGAGAAATCTGCGATAACGAAACGAATGACGGGTCCAAATTGAATTCGGAATATAGAATAGATTTATAGGAATTGATATTTCCATTTGGGTTTAGTTCTACTGAATCATTATCAGAAATTCTAGATATAAATGCTTTTGTTTGAGCTCTATCTCTAGAATTGGTGATTGGATATTCTATCCTTATCTTATATATTAAGTCCTCATAGAAATACTCCAAATGAACAAATCCAGGCTCTTTGTCTATAAACTTAGATGATGGCAATGGTATCGGTTGCAGGGCTTCCCATATAGTAGTCTTACCGGAACCATTCTTTCCTACTATTAAAATGATATTATGCATACATTTTGTGAAGTCTATATGAATCTCCTTTTTTCCAGATGCACTATAAACCCCCCATAAACCATGTAGTGTTGCACTCTTTAGTCTCATATTATTATCTCCTTACCATATTAGTTTAGTAGCACTCAATAATACCCTATCTCCATAACTCTCTATAATTGTAAATCCATATTCTTCAAATGCTTCTATTACTTTGCTATCTTTGGATTTTTGTATTGCATACGCACAGTCTAAATTTATCACTGCGGTATGAATAAGTCCGAGTTCAAGGTCTTTGTCTTTATAACCTTCAAATACTCGAATCTTATGTACACTTCTCATATTATATCTTTTTGTTTTTGCTAATAAAATAGCAACTACATCATCCCCTTTAGTATAAACAAACCCGACTGTATCTCTTCCAAATTTTATTCCTTTAAGCTGCGGATATTTATTGACAAAGTCCTTATCTGACAATATTTTCACAACAGGGATTCTTTCGTAATCTAAAAGAGCCTGTACTGATTTGTTAATTTTAGTTGTCATTTTGAATTTTTTTAATTTCATTTTATCTTCTCCTTATTTTTAATAAATATTAGTTTCGTTTCTGTATTTAAAATAGTCATTATTTTCATATGGTATGACTAGTTTTACTCCCGATATCACATCTTGATCTTCTTCCCTCCCAAGTAAAATATTACCTAATTCTGGGTATTCTATTTTAAAGCCTTCAATAGTAATATACGGTTCACAATTATTATCATGAGTTATACTTACATTTTCTGCGGGTATCGTTATTTCTCTTTCCTCGTCCCCATTTAGTGCGTATACTGTGTAATTACCTTTATCGTGCTTATAATAAATCGGTTCCTCTGCTTCTTTATCGTTCATATTCTTAAGATAGTATGATTCACGATAATTATAGTAAGACACCTCTATTTTATCATTACAGATAGTCAAAAACAATATTAAAATAATAATGGTAATCATAATGCTAACTAAAAGACGATTTAGCGTACTCAAACGCCGTGCTATATTATTACATTTATACCCGTATATATTATTAACTATACATTGTACAATCGCATAAACTATAAATATCCCCAAAATCAAAACCATTTTTAATTCCTCCTATACGTCATTTTATATGAATGTCTTCTTAATTATAAAAAATAACAGCTACAGGAGATTTCCCGTAGCTGCATATTCTCGTAAAAATGCTTTCTTCTTTTTATCGTTAAGTGGTATGGGGATTCTAGAAGAACCAGACCAATCTATGTCAAAGGTTTTTCCACAATTACTGCATTTAAAATAATAAAACCTTCTAGAAAGTAATTTGTCAGTCTTGCTTTGATCCAGCATTACTTGAAAATACGCTCTTTTATCATGTTCATCATATATATCTAAAGCTCTTTCCATCATACAAGACGGGCATGTATCTTCTCTAAGATAAGTCATTCCTCTAATCATTTGAAGTTTCTTCCTCCTCCTCTTTGGAAGCAATTTCAAACGTTGGCCATAGACCGGGATATGTTTTAGAATTTGGAGGGATAGCACAGATAAATCCATTATCTAACAAATCCTCTACAGAATTATCGTCTTCGAGTATAGATATAATAGTTTCAATCCATTGCTCTGTTATTATACTATACTTATTAGTATCTAATCTTAAGGTTGAAGCTATTACAGATGGGAGAGTTGGACCCACGTATAATTTACGCATAATTTCAGTAACTAACACCGGGACCGCTTGATACAGGATCAATGCGGCTTTCCCCCCGTCGAATTGCTCCAGCAAAACTCTCTTACTATAAGAGATAATTTCTACATATGAAGTCACAATAGCTGAAATTAATCTTGCTGCATTGATCGCATTACCGTCAGTAGTCTCAATGCGGTTATACGGTATAACAAAAGCTACAGCAAATACCCCATTAGAAATGATAACATCGTTCATAATCTTTTCTATACTTGAATTATTATGAACCGCTATAATCATTTTTATCTCAGGTGTTGGGTATAAAACCAAACCCCTCACCAATGATTTGGGGTCAATGCCAAAATACGCCTTAGCTATCATTCCGACTTCCATACTAGGCATCTGACTAGCCACAGCAGCTGGCTCAGCGCTAAATAAATTCAATATATCTAAAACTACTTTATTAAACATCTTTCTCCTCCGCATAATAAAATATACCAAAATTATTATTTGTAATTTTCCTACAAGTGTTTTTAGCCAATTCGCAATAGTCTTTAAACGTATATAATATATCTTCTTTATACGTCACGACTTCTGGTTCTCTCATAAATGGACACCCTTCTAAGTCTGGTCTATACATTGAAAATCCCATGTATGCAGTTGGAAACATTATTACTTTGTCTACGCATATCATGATGTGAGACGGGACTCCAATATAATCATTTTTACATACGAATTGAACCAAAAATATCCTTTCGTATTCATCATTCATAAAAGAATGAAATCTGTGCATTAGATCCTTAAACTTAAAAATCTGTATGGCATTATCTGGATTTTTTATACTCTCATATCTATCCATGTATTTTTGCTTTTCTGTTATGATGCTCGTATTGGATTTTTGATGCTGTTCGTCTCCATTCTCCATGTCTTCATCAAACAACGAGTTCCAATATGGATTTTTTTCAGCAGCAGTAGATATGAAAATCGTAATATCCTCTCCCAATGATAAATTATAAGATTTCGCAAATTCATCAATTAGAAGAGGAATTTTATCTACAAACTTTCCGATTTCCCCTGGGTACTCGAACAAGTCAGGTGAATTATCTCCAAATGCTATAGATATCAGTTTTGGATCCATTGTTTTTCGGCTTTCTATAAGCTTAATCTTTTCATTGGCGCACCCAACTGCAATCAAACATGAAGAGTACGCCATTAGTACATTGAAAGCCGTATTTTGGATTTGTCCCACCGTAAATTTACTATTGATTTCGTAAGTTTCCACAATACACCTCTAATTTATTAAAAACGGATTAAAATCATCAATATCCTTTTCAATAACCGGCAGGTCTCTTTTAATTCCAAAGTAAAGACCATTTTTTTCCACATCATACAAAGTTTTACATTTTTTACATGACAGCCATATCTCTATTTCATCATCGATATTTCTATCTATAACGGGTATACCATCCTTGCTAAGATTTGAAATGCTTTTTTCTACACTTACCAAGTGTAGCTTTCCTCCACAGTTTGGACACTGATTAGCGTCTAAATAAATCATTCCTCTTTTGAGCATATTAGATTACCTCCCACTGACTATTATGGTTGGTATATTTCATGTCCTCTATATACCCTTCAGCAACAATTTTTGAATCTGCAAAGGAATTACTTGGTAACGAAGATATATCAGTAAAGGGTTTCCATGACCCATTGGATAATACTTTACCCGGGTTGAAAACCCTTCCAATAGTCTTCTCTATCTCTAATCGTTGTTGATATTGTTCTCTAGAATACAAAAAGTATCTGTAAGTCTTCTTTGACTCGTTTGCCATTTCAGTACTCCTCCATCCGATTTTAGTGGTTAATAGAATGTACTAAAAATACAACATTCCTCTTGTCAATTCATTTTCAATAACAACAACTGGTTCCATTAGAGACTTAAACATATCTTTCGCATCGTCCAATAATGCCATTCTACTGTTATCAATGGGAAATCCCAATTCTCTTTTAAACAGCATAGCTTCTTGGAATCCACACATTTCCTTATATTGTCTTAGCAATTCATCAGATTTCTCTCTCCAAGTATTCGGCTCTTCATAATCTGATAACGATGTCCCGTATAGTTCGCCATACGGGCAAAGCATACCCGTTAACCCTGGGTCTGTAGGAGACGCTGTATCTAAATCAACTCTCCCTAGATGTGACGGATGAACCCTTCTGAATGCCGGCGGTACAGACGAACCTTTGTTATTTGATTCTTCTCCTATTCCAGCTACCCCCTTATAAGTGAATTTTAATGCATGAATAGCGTCAAGGTCATTCACTGCATTCTGGTAATTAACCAGTTTATCTTTTGTGATTTGTTTAAGGAGATAGTCTGGATATATATTAATGGCTTTAATCAACTGGTCTAAGGTAACCTTTCCAGAGTCTGCTATTCTGAATATTCCTCTCGACATCTTCATAGCGTACAAAGCAGCTATATAATCAGGATACCTAAGTTTCTTAAAAGCGATGTCAAAAATATCTTTTTGCCTCAATGCAGAGAATTCCCTTATCGCCCATAATAATAAAGTATAAATAGTATCCTTGTCTTCATATGGTAAATGAATATCACACATGGTAGCAAGGTCGTATATCGATTCAAATGAATCCAATATGGATAGCCCTTTGCGTTCTGTCCTCTTCCCAAACTGTCCACCTAGTACAGACATCCAATATTCTGTACTAAAGATATTATTTATATTAGCATCTTTACCAATGCAATTAACTATGGTATACATCAAAGATTGAGCAACTTGGTCTTCCTCATAGATAAACTTGGGCAAAGAAACATAAATCCCGTGATTTTCTGCAACTATTCTATCTGAATCATTAGGATCATACGATTCGGATACTCGTAAATCCCACACCTTAAATATTTCAGAAGTCCTGTAAATGCCAAATCGAGCCAAGAAATATATAAAAATAAGCACAGGCTTATTAAATATTCTAGATAAAAAGAAAGTACACGGTATAACCCCATGACTTACTGTATCCAGTTGCTTTCTGTACCTGTATAAACGTATAGCCATAAAAACTGTTTTGGTGGTTACATTTTGATTCTTTGAATTTGCAGACGACGTATTGTTATACGTAGAGCCATCTACAACCTGAAACATAGAAGAATATATATTACCAAATATCTTAAAGTAATACTTGTCTACTATTCTTGGTACTTCTATTAATACGCGTAACCTCTTCGTATTTTCAGGATTATCGGGATTCCCATCATAGACCCTGATATAGTAATTCACTATCAATAACTTAATCTCAGAATCCTTTAGATTTACATAATTATATCTGTTATCTTTATCGTCTTTAGCTCTATTGCTTGTGAACTCGTCTCTACGGAGCTCATTTAAAATTTCCTCATATCCCGTTTTAATCTCAAAGCTTTCTACCTTAATCATAAAGTATCTATCTCTCTGACAAGACAGAATAACTTTCTGCAATTCTGTAATGATATCGTCATCAGAACGATAGAAAAATGCCGGATTAAAATCCTCTCTGAACTCGTCAGAAAATTCCCTAAGAAACGACGCTTGATTTAAATGTGTTTTCATTAACTGTCTTCCTCCGATACACCAGTAAGTTTTACTTCTATAGTCTTCCCTATTGGATTTGGTACTGTTGAGGATTTATCTTTTAATGATATCGATGCTTCGATGTCTAATGCCTCACACATCCGTTTAAGCATTGCCAATGAAATCGTAGGCTTATTAAATAGTCTCTTATCATTATTAAAGTTTGCTCCGAATCTAGGAGCGTATTTATCAAGATCTATCCCCTTGCAAATTACGGCCTCTTTTAATGCTTTCATTTCTCCAGCATCATCATCAAATATCTTGGGCCTGAATATATCGTCAGGGTCAGGTGCCATCAATATATCTCTCTCCAACCCTCTCACCATATCTTGCTTTTTTATCAATTCCCCTATAGAAGAGTTGTTTTCCAAATCAATTATATTCTTATCTGAAAACTCGCTGGTGTCTTCTGGTAAGTTTAACACATAAGACATTCCGGATTCCACAGATATACAAGTACCCGTTTCATTCGATTGAGTTTTTATCGGAAGCACTAATCCGTTTTCTTTATCATGTATTGCAGTATATCTAGGCAAGTATAATTCCTTATTGTTAATATACTCTTCTAATGATACTACGTCGTACATGGTATCTCTTATCTTCACTTTATTCATATTAAGCCTCACTTTACTAAAAATAAAACAGGGAGACATTTATTATGCCTCCCCGAATTTTTATCAAAGATTATTATGCAGCTTTCTCTGTAGCTTCGTCATCCTTAATGATGCGCTTCATAGCTCCATCCGGGAGGAACGACTTAACCACCTTTCCATCTTCAACAGCCGCACTTGCCATGAAATACCCCTCGTGCTCTACGATGAAATCCTCTTTTTCCTTCGCATTTGTTTGCAAAAGGTCACTCATCAGATTGGCGAATATTGTACCAAACTTGGCACAGGTATCGGACGTCGGGAATTTAACCCTGAACATCTCGAATCCTCTCTTGTTGATAACTGCACACATCTGTGGGTCATAAACATCATAGCGCTTTTTACCATCAAGGTCAGCCGGGTCAAATGTCCAATAATAGTTCCAGTTCCCCTGTCCTTCTCCATCGCTGTTATCATTGTACTCTACAATAGCTGCCATAACCGGGTCACCTTTAATATTAGGTACAACAATTGCTGTTGGGGTGTCCTTTGTTTTAACCACAGCCAATGCATCTGAAACGCCGGCAACGAAGAGCTCAGCAAATCTCTTGATATCATCTGCCTCTAACAACAAACCTGTAGCCTTTGCTTCTGTGATAAAGTTCTCCGGTACACTTGTCTCTGTAAATTTCATGTTTCTTTTCCTCCTAAACGTTTAAGATATTTGTAGTTTTCTACACAGATATAGTATATGACCACATCTGCATTTATAATGAAGTTGATTAACTTGTATAATTGGAAAAATGCTCTTCCAAATCATTTCTGGTAATAATCGGCACCCCATATTTATTGGCATCTTTATATTTCTTTCCTGTATTGTAACCTTCATAGGGAACAACTAAGAAAGTTGTATCCTTTGTAACTGATCCCTCTGACAAATCCACTCCTGCCTCTACAAGTCTACCAGCTAAGTCTTTATCTCTAAATCCGGTGAATCGCATCTTTACTGATTTGCTTCCATAGGTAATCTTATACCTAACGTGATCCCTTATATACATAAGATCTGCTATATAGTCCGGAATCTCGTAACAAATCGTTTGAGCTATCTTTTCTCCTATAGATGGAATATCTACAAGTATATACCATATATCGTCTACTCCATCTATATAATTAAGATCAGCTAACTCAATAAGCTGGTGCAATGTGATGACAGAAAATATCTTTTTCCAAACTGCGGCAGCACAATTCGTAAACCCGAGAGCCCCAACTAAAACATAGTCTGGCAACCCCTTAACTTTCAATTCTTCAATTTGAGCTATTAACGATTGCGCGGTTAATGGTCCAAGGAATTCCACATCTTGTAGCTTCAATTGCATAAGTTCATGAAATGAGTTTATATTAAGCTGATTTATAGTTTCTTCAGCAAACCCATTAAACTGGAGCTTAGCCATCATATTCGTGAGCTTCTTCCTCATCACTGCTTTGCACTTTGGATTTGGACATCTGGCGGAGGAATCTGTAAACTTGAGTTCAGTATTGCATTCCGGACAGAATTTCGGAAACTCTATTATAGGATTAGGATTATTATCATTCTCTATACAATCTGCCTTTGTTACATATGGCATGACGTCGTTTCGATAGGTGACATCGATTAAATCTCCTTTCCTAAGAGATAAAGTTTTAAATCTTCCATATGAGTGCCCAGAAGATTTTGGATGAATGGAGCCAAAAAACTCCACAGGATCATACCAAATCCGTGGGGTGATGACCCCATTCTGCCCAACTTCAAAGGTATAATGATCAAACCGGGTCCTTCTGACCAGCGGCTCAAATTTTAGGGCTATCGTATATTTATTAATAAACGATTTTCTGCCCAATGCTTGACGAATTCTTGGATCAAGATATGATATAACAATTCCGTCATACATAAACGGAATAAGCTTTCTCATATATTCGGCTTCTTTAGAGTACTTATATACTTGATATAGTACACTTTCAAAATTCCCACTTATAACTGAATACCTAAGTAACTCGGTTCTTGTAAGGAATTTATTCATGAACTCTATTTCTACAAGCCTGTCTATATGCTGTCCGTTTTCGTCAACTAAATCTGTAGCCAGTGGTACTAGAGTAATTAGCTCTCTGTAGTTATACGCGTCTGAAGAACCTATCCAAGAAATAATGGCTGTTCTCCCATTAATAAAGTCTCTTCCTTTAGCTTCTGAGTATTTTTGCAAATTATAGTATGTCATAATAGCTTCAAATTTGACATTGATCTCCTTGTTCAAAGGCAATGCTCTAGGCATCCTATACCCTTTCAAAATAGGAGTCAAATCAGATGCTAAATCAGCTTCAGTATCTCCACGTGTCCCGGCTCGAACAATTTTATCATTGAATATTGTAGCTTCTATTGATACTCCGTCGTACTTCAGTTCCAAACACACATCAATTATTTCATTTGGATTTATCAATCCTTCCTCTATGTGTTTTGCAAAGAAATCTCTTTCTACGATCTTTACAGTTGGATCATCCAATAACTTTGGATCTGTATTCCTTGCTTGAGAAACTAAACAGAATTTGCATTTATCCAAAGTTCCAACTAATTCTGGATTCGCATGTGTTGTATTTCTAATTCTTTTTGTAACTGTATTATCATATGTCATACCCGGATATAGAGATACTTCCGGGTTGAACGGAGCATTATGATATAAGTCCTCGAAGAATAATGAGTTCTCAAAGAACTTATTGTCATAATCACTATTCAAATATTCCATTCCCTTAATCATTACAGTTTCAGATTTCTTTTCCACTGTATCTTTAAATCGTACTGGTATTGCACCTACTACATCTTTACCAGTATAATAATGGTAAAAGGTTACCAATTTATCATAAATACCATCTTCCAATAATAATGCACTTGCATTTGTATTATTATACAATATATTTGATATAATCAAAATATTACGTACATTATACTCTATAGTAGACGGAAGATTACAAGGTAAGATTGGTCCTCTTAATAATGACACGACATATTCGTTAATTTGGGAACTATTTGAAAGCAATTCGTTACGCCAATATTCAATGCGCTTTCCTTGCTGCCAGTCTCTAATGATTTGACTCAAGTCTAAGCTCAAAGAATTCAATGACTATCACTCCTTTCACTATTATATTATATATTTACTTTACAATTTAAAAAATAAAAGGGAAAGACGTTTCCATCTTTCCCTCATTATTATGGTTCATAATGCATACCTTCGTATACCATTCCTCGTTTAGCAAACTCTTCTTCGGCTTCAAGCATTCTTTGATAATTCTTATCGAAATCATACTCTTCTTCGTCACTGATGTAAGTCATGCCGCGAGGAAGCTCTTTATCTCCCCAATGATATACCATACCCTTTTTATATAACCCATGGAGTATCTTCTTTTTGATCTTGATAAACTTTAGACGATATCCCATTGTTTTAAGATATATATTTGCTATTTGTGCTGTACGGTTTACCGCATTGTCCGAGAGTCGTATATCAATATTGTATGGGTCATCTGTAAGCATTTCATAAACTAATCTTCTTGCCTGTGGAGACACTGAATGAATCATCAGTATAGCTAATACATTTTCAATACCAGCATGGCCTAGATCATTACTTTCCATATCTCCAAACTTAATAGGAGTATTAGAGTGCAAACTCTTATAGTTCTTTGAAAGCTTAGACCTTGTATTTTCATTTCTAATATTCACAGATGATAAACTTGTTACTGAGAATTTTTCTTCCGCATATTGTTTCAATCTGTAGATATACATATCTCCAACCACTATACGACGTCTAGATGGTACGTATCTTATATTACCATTACTATCCTTTATAGGCACCATCATTTCTCTTTGCTTAACATACGGGAACTCTTTATAAATCACATCTAATTGATCCAGGGTCAGGTTTTCACTAGCCGGCTTGATACACAAAGCAATATAACCACTGTCTATTATATTTTGAAGATAAATATCTCTGTCTTCATCACTCATCTCTAATATCATGCTATCCAACACTCTACCATAAAGAGGAGAACATAATAAAACAAATTTTACAATGTGTGCTAGAGCTGCATCCGTATTTTGTACCATTCCAGATTGTACTATATACTGGATAATTCTAGAGCCTATATGGGTCAAAGACTGTTCTTTCAATTGCCCATCATTTAATCTGTTTACACATGTGGAACTATTAAATGAAATATCTACTGCCTTCCCGGTATCCTTATCTATGGGCATTAGATTATCGGATACTATTTCGGATATTACTCCTTTTCCTCCATATCTATTAGAAAGTTTATCTCCTACAGATGGAATGTTTCTTTCTAGTATGGTAATCTCTAACATGGTGCCAGAGAATGTTTTATCATATAAATACTCTGTATTCTGAAATTGTCTTTTGGCTTCAACATACAACTTTTCTAATTCATATGATATATAGTTATCTCCTTTTGCCGCAAGGGATTCTACTGTAGTTATAATTTCAAACAGGTATCTTTGTTTCTCCTCATAGTAATAATTTAACTGGCTATTCTGAAACTTTCCAAGCATATCTGGATTATTCGTCTGGATATCTATATCAATTATCTCTGAATCCCCAGATACTATATACTTTGAATCGCTCATTAATACCTGTTTGAGCATTTCTATTGATTGCGTATATAAAATATCGTCCTGATTTTCTCTTCTTGTAGCAAATACCAATCCACCATTAACTTTCTCTCCTATATCTGGGAAGCATTTATACGTATCGCTATCTCCATATAAGTTAAGAGGTATATCATTATCATTAAGAAATACTGGGGGGATTTTCTTAATAAATGGAGAAGATAATTTAATAGCTGCAGATTGAGAAACTCTGATGCCATCTTCCATAGTTTTGTCTTGGCATATATATGACACTTTGAGATTCACTCCATCGCAACGATTCATATATCCGTCATACGCTTTAGATGACCTTACCGTCTCTCCTTTTCTAATAGTATACCCTTCGTCTAATTCATCCATTATTTTAGTATCATATAGATACCCATAAGATTCAGTTTTGTTCTTGTACATGATTCTCTCTAACACATCTAATTGACCAGTATTCTTATTTTTTATTATTAATAAATACTGATGATTAGGAATACGAGAAAACTTAGAAATTTTCTTTATTACCTCGTAATCATCATCCATCTTAATAATAGATGCTGAGTAATCTCCATACTTGTTTTCATATCCTGTAGAAATTATTGGAATTTCCGGATTAAGCAACGGGATGGAGTGGTCCAACTGGGTACTAAACAATACTTTTCTGGAACCAGAATTAGATATTGAAAACGGTTGGTATAGTCCTTTACCGAGAACCTGTTCAAGCGAGCTTATTCGTTCAGATTCTTTTTCCATAATTTCATGAAAATTTTGCATAGTATTTTCGTCCCTCTTTCATTCGTATTTTATTTCATGAATATAATATATATTCAAATGAATTGTTTCGAGAGATGCCTCGGTGAGGCATCTCCCATATACTTTACGCTACTTTCATCATATCTAATATTCTACCAGTGATATCTATCACGTTGGATCCCACATCTGGCATCTCCCCTGGGTCGTAAAGAAGATCTTTAAGAGATTCAAGAGCTGTTTCCATGAATACTGCTCTAAATTCATCATCTTCAATGAGTTTCTCTTTAAATTGTTTCTGGGAGAATTTCTTATCGCTTCTATCCCCAAAGTAAAGATAAGCTCCAGCCCCATTGACTTTCTTCATATCTTTGAGAAGCTGTAACAAAGATAAATCTCTATCAAATCCATTTTTAAAGTCAAATATAAGAGGAACTGATTTCCCAACATTTGAAGTTCTAGATTTAAGTAATGATATGTCTACTATACTACCACTTATCTTTAAACCTTCTGATTCTTTAAGCTTAGTATTATCATCAAATCTAATTAAAAGATTCGATAAGTAAACTGGAGTTTTCCCTCCTGGTAAAGATTCACCCTGCTTAAGATAAGACAATTGCGCAGGCTTTGAATCAAACATACTAATCTTTATAGCATCAGTGATATGATTGATTACAAATAGCATGATATTTGCACTTTTAAGAAGTGGAACAATTCTTTTAAATACACTGGCATTTGTTTTTGCTGCTGCTGTGGATGACATTTGCCCAGATAATTCTTCTTCCTCTGTATATTTGTCTGGAGTAAGCATTGCTAAAGAATCGAGAATATAGACACTCGGTTGAAGTTTAATAATCTTTTCTCCGCCAGATGTATAGTATCCAGTATCATATTCGTAATCTTCTCTATTTTCCATTTTAAGGTCATGAATAATCTTTATACGTTCATACACACTCTCTGCAGTAACTCCTGAGTTTCTGGATAGGTATCTATCTTTCATACTATTACCGAATAATCCAACAAGTCTCTCTCTTCTAGTTTCTACAATACCTCCCTCGATGTCATCATGCCAGGTTTGTGCTCCTGGGAATTGTTTCATAATATATCCAGCAGACTGAACAACCCATGTGGTCTTACCACAACCAGATCTCCCGATTACCATTGTAATAGAGCCATCTACTATTCCTATTGAATTATATGCAAATTTTTTCTCTGGTGTTTTTACATGTACAACGGTACCATTCATAAAATCAAATCCAAGAAATCCAGTAGAATACGCTACGTCAGGCACTGTCTCTTGCGACATTCGGCTATCCTTAGACTTCAAAGTCCTCTCTCTAAATCCGTCTAATAATGAATACATCTTATCTCTCCTTTCATTTTATTAAAATGTTTCGGAGATGATAAAAAATAAACCAGAGTACCCATTTAGGTACTCTGGTAACCATTTAACAATCCGGATTAAAATTCTGATGTTGAGATCCATTTGGAGTTTCAGATTAAAATTATCATGGTTAGATTCATCTTTCTGCCTAGATTATAATTTTGAAGGGTAGATTCATGCATGACACTAGATTAAAATCCCACTATATAGATTCATTTGCTCCATCAGATTATAATTTTCTCATTAAGATTAGTTATACTTATTATGACGGCAGCACAATATTGTTTGCCTTTAATATTTTTAAGCATAAATATAATCTCGGAAAATCCTCTTCGACAATTGCATATATATTAAACCTAACAGACTTTCCAATATTTACTATGCAATGAGATTCCGCAAAGCTCTTTAATAACTGCAAGCATAAATCTTGCGGAAGATTGTTTACGATAGTTATTATAGCCATAGTAATAGTAGCATAAACTTCCGCTATGCTATCATTCATTAAAGACTCCGGTTCCCAATAATCATACATAATCCCCGAAAACAGAGGAGTTATCCTATCAAAGAGCTTACCATAAATGTCTACAATCATCTGTAGTGTCATTATGTCTGGGCTTTGATTCATTAATATGAGATTTAATCTTTTTACTTGAATATCCTCTTTCTCGGTTGAGAATCTTGCGTTTACTAGATAACTTACTAGATTTTCGTTTAAGCCCAGTCCGATTAAACCTGGAGTGTATCTTCTATTAACTGTAGAACTTAGCTGCAAAAGCAAAGCCTTAACATATAAGTTCTTTTCAGCAGTCGATGTGAAATAGTCATATGTTAATTTGTTACACCAAATAAATTGAATCTGGTTTAATTCTACTTCTCCTAATACTGCAGTTAATGCTGTTATAAACTTTGGAGTGTTATACAGCATCCTGATTAGGTCTACGTTTTTAATAGTGAAAATCTCGTCCAGGATCATAGAATAGGTTTTCTTAACTAGTTCATATAGGTCCCGGTCACTATAGTCATCAACATGCCTTAGCATATTAATGACTTCTTCAATACTGTTGTAAGAAAATGAAAGAGGAACCTCTGGGGTCCCTCCTTCACTATATTGATAATTATCAAACATAATTCCTCCTAATATTCTTTTGCGATGTCTGCTTTCTCTACTCTTACATTAGAGAATTTCCCACTGGACTCACTCCCTTCAGCAGATGGCCGCACGACTTTTGTTGAAGCAGACGGAGAATCAACTGGTTTATCGAGATTCGCAAAGAACTCATCGTCGCTCATAGTCTTTTTCTTTTTGCCATGGATCGACAGATCATCATCATCATCGAACGACAATGCACTTACAGATGCAAAGAAGTCGTCTCCTGAACGGTCAACCTGCCCCATGCGGTCTTTATATTCGGTATATACTCTTTGGATTTCTTCTACCGGCATTTTCATACCAGCAATGATAATCGCAAAGAACTCTGGCATATCAGCTTCGTGCTGAATATGCTCGTAATTCTCATATCTCTCCCCATACCTCTCGGTAATGATTTCTTCATAAGAGATAAAATCAGTAGAAGCCGGACTAATATTCAGGAACACCGCAGATTTCTTAGCATTAACATTGCTCACATCAACTGATTTGCTATCGTCAATCATACGGACAACCATCGCCTCGAACTGTTCTTTGTTTTTGATCTTCTCAAAATTCGCAGATTCAATTACCATAAATCCAGTCTGCTTTGCAGACACTTTAAGAAGATCAGTCGGGTCGATATTGTGCTCTGAATATCTGATTGTATTTCCGATCAGAATGCCAATCTTGTTAGCAAAGTCTTCGTTCGCCATCTTCTCTGCTTTGATCTTGTTTCCACGGCATTCTGGTAAGTACTTGCTGTTCTCAACAGCTTCCACCGCAAAATCTTCCTGCAGCTCCGAAAACCACTCTACTGTATTCTTCAGACCCCTTGGGTCGGTCTTGAACCCAACAAATCCGAACATATGCACATCGATGTCGTAATGGCTCTTAATATACTTACCAATAATAATTGATGAACCAGAACCTGTACCGCCTTCAGTTGAAGTTACAATGATTACCAGCTCCGCCTCATTGCTTTTTCCAATATTGAGAAAATCATCCAGCGGGATCTTTCCAGCCTTAATGGAGTTTACTGCAAGATCATACGCATTTTTTCTTTCTTTCCCGCAGCCGCCATAAGAATTAACATATTCCACAGCCAGCCCCTTGTAATCTGCAGGGATATCCTTTAATGTAGAATTGATTAATAATACATTATCCTGTGCCAGTACTTTCTTTTCCACCAGAGTAATTGCCGCCTTATTTCCTGCGGCTCCAATACCAATACATTTTACATTCATTCTTTTATACCTCCATTTTATTGTGTTATTGATTTATAGTTACACATTTCTTAATGTGTTACTATCAGAAAATTTTATGGGTATGGAATCCCTCCCATACCCATATGTACTTACTTTTTATCCTCTTTATCTTCTTTTTGCTGCTCGTCCTGGGATTCATTGATGGGATATAAGCCTAACCCCAAATCCCCTTGTTCCTGAATAACCGTTCCGTACTGCTGTTCCATTTATACTCACCTCCTTCAAAAATATAATATATAAATGAAAATATTAAGATTTCGATCTTAATGTAGTCGGAGTATAATTACCCTCATTTACGATATTCGTATTCAAATGGGCTCCAATCATATAAGCACTCATTAGGTTCTTAGATAGGAAATCATCTTTATCTACCTTTACATCATCTAAATGTAATACACCGGTAGTCCCAATTATTGCATTAGCCATATTCTTAGACTTCATAGAGTCCGCCCTAAACGTAGAGAACTCGTCAACGGTATTATTCATAGACTGAACTTCCATAGATTCAAATTCTCTATCTGATGTTACAGCACCTTTATCTGCTCCAATTAAGCGCCCACCCTTCATATCTCTGTTAGATACAGAAATAGCCCATTTATTTTTCTTTGTTATGAATTGCTGGACCTTTTTATGATGTAAATATACAACTGTACATTCTTTAGACTGCACTGGATTTCCATCCTTATCCTCATAAACCCAAGGCATATTAATCTTCTCGCTTAAGGGAACACCAATAAAGTTCAATGCTTCTTCTATGTCATCCATCGTAGGTTCAGTAACTGATGGGCGATAATAAAATTTACCAGGATATTTCTTTGCAATAAATGAATGAAATTGAGAATCACTCATTTTACTAAACAAATCTTTGTAATACTCTGAATTAGTACCAGATTTGTCCAAGATATTAAAAGAACTTATTATAAGTTCTTCTATTTCTTCTCTTTGCTTTTTATTCACCTATTACACCCCCTGGAGATATTGGCATCCCGACCACTCCAATCGTATCTTTATCTTTAGGCTTAACTATAAAGCTAGGATCTACTTTATCGCATTTATGACAATGCTTTGGAACTAATTTTCTAATGTCTATTATATCTCGTATATCAACACTTTCAGTTTGTGAATTGCAATCACCAGACATATCTATTTCTAAGATGGCAGTTTCCTTCATTCCAAAACCGTTACATCTTGCTCTATGCTGCACCTTTATTTCTGTAATCTTTCCTTCTCCCATAGCTATCCTTCCATTTTTTCTAAAACTGATAGCTACGTTATCTCCTTCATTAACTATTAGATTATTACTTTCCTTATCATCATATGTCAAATTAATTTCCACAAAATGCCTAACTCGACTTTCATTTCTTAAAAGCATACTATAATTCCTCCTTATGTAATGCGTATATTAATGTAATGTTTAAGGAGAAAAAATAATCCGGGTGCCGGATTACCGACACCCAGAAATAATAAGGAAACCAAAAACCCGATTTCGATGGGCCATATAGGACTCGAACCTATGACCGACCGGTTATGAGCCGGTTGCTCTAACCAAGCTGAGCTAATGGCCCGGGTTAAGATCGCCAACGTATGCTAACTGCATCTGCTGTTGCCTCTCTCGGCGAGCTATATCTCAGACTCTTTTCTTTTGATTCAGTGCTGAGTCTTACACATTACCATTCAATTACCGCCACTTGCGGAGCAGGTGTTAACACTTACACTGCGATTCTCTTTCGGAGCGAGCTCTAACCCCAATCGCTACACGATTAACACTCATTACATTTTGGTATAGCACTGCTGTACTCTAACCGCCATAGCCGCACCCTGCATTCTACGCAGATACTGCCGGCTTTTCTTAGCGGCCGTGCACCATAGGCCGGTATCGTTACTGCCCCCCAGCAATTACCGACAACGATTCGGCAGAGATTAACCCACTCAGCCGAACTGGGCATATTGGATTCGAACCAACGAATTCAGGAGTCAAAGTCCCGTGCCTTACCTCTTGGCGAATGCCCATTATTAGCACTATGCTTTATTTTCTATCAATTATATGTATAACTATTTTTATTTTACTACAATTATAAATAAAAGAGGGACAGCATATTTCTGTCCCTCTTCCTTTTTGTTAACCTTCGATTATCAGATCTTCTAATTTTCCTGCACAATTTTTATTATTAAGCATTAACCGGAATAAGAATCCTTCGCTGTCTTTGACAGGTTTGCGGTCTTCAAAATCCAAAACCGTAATATCGTTTAGCCCAAGTAAATTAATTTTCTTACATGGATTTATGCGCAGAACTCCAAAAGGTTTTCCATAAAAAGTGTCTACAACGTTAATTGTAACCGACCCAAGGATGCTAATGCTGTCTCCTTTAGCCGAAGGATTGTTTTCACTAACCCGACTGCTGATACTATCGATTGATCTCTTTGATGCCAATGAGTAGAAAATAATATCGGTCTTTAAGCCCGTAAGGATATGCCTACATTCGAGTTTCACCTTGATCTTTCCAAAAAATCTACCTCTCTTAATGCTAAGCTTAGTTCTTGTTGTGTTATACATACCATGAATCATAATTGTTCTCCTTTTCTTTTTATTATTTTAATATGGTTACTAATTCTCCGTTTTCCTCCTTTAAAGAAATACTAAGAGTTGGATCTATTATCTCTCCATAGAATTCACTATGCATAAGAATTTCATTAGTAGAAATCCTTATTTTTGTAGATGCATACATAAACTTAAAATCTTCCATGGAAACGGACTTTGGGACAGGCCCATCGTTTAGCCTTACTTCGATTTTATTTATACCCATAGTAGCACAAATAGTCATACATTTATTTTCTCTCAATGCCAAAACACTCTTAATTGTACTTGGATTTCCAGAAACAGCTATAACAATATCAAAAAATCCGGTAGATATAAATAATAAATTTTTACCATCATATTTTATTTCTTTAATCTTGCTTGCTGGTACCTTTATCATCTGTAATCTTACACTCCTTCGCATTAGTATTATTCTATCCATTCCCAATCATATCTATGAATATGAAATACCCCTCTATAGTTCTTATGTTTTTCATACCCTAATGATTTTGTGATTTTGATTTTTCCAATACATTTTACACGTACTCGTTTCAATGACCAAACTTCTCCAGTTTCTTTACAATCTCTTACCTGATAAATTTTGGGTTTATATATTTGAAAATTTTTCAGGTCTTCTGGAACGTACACATAAAAGATAGTTCTAACCGCCGGAATCAATGCGGATATACATTGATCTATAGAAGGAGCAAAACTAACTCTTGGTATACTCGTATCTTCGAATGATGGTACCGCCATAGACGATACCTTAGGAACAGCAATTTTAATCCTACCAGATTGTGATAAATGGTAGTAATTAGTACTTGTATCTCTTTGTTTTGTCATATATCCTGATATTTACACCTCTTTCTTCTAACAGGTTTAGTTCCCTCATATAATGATATTCTCTACTCATAAGAACATCAGATACATCTTTCAATGATAAGTTATCCACGTAATCAGTTACCCCAAATACTCCTTCCAGCTCATCAATTATATAAATCCATCTAGAAAATTCTTCGTTAGAGGACACAAGCCTTTTCTCTCCAGAATTGTACTGAATCAGCGCAAAATCGGTCAACTCGATTCCTCTACTCCTCAAATACTTAAGAAAATCTAAGAAGAATTTATTTTCTGTGACTTTAAGATTTTGGTATCGAACCTTACGGTTTCTAATGATTTTCACATGACTGTTAAAATTAACCATTAAAAACTCATCATATGGGATATTGAATACTAGTCTATTTACATTTATTTGGTATTTAGACTGGTCGCTTAATGGGCTATTAGTATCTACAAACTTCTTATACATGTAAGAAGCAATCTGGTATTCCTTTACTCTATTCTCTTTATCCTTCGTGGCTTCCATCACTGATATAATTTCGTCCTTTATCTCGGCTCCAGTGTAGAATATCTTATCATTGTTGAACAAAAATGTTTCAATCGGAATATAGGATTTAAAATTCTTCTTCGTGTTCATCAGACAATTCCTCCTTTTTGATTTCCTTTAACTCTGCCTTTAAATCATGGATAATTGCATTGAATAATCTGTTATCACAGCTCTTATCTATGAATTCATCGCAGGTTACTACAAGATATGGCAATTGAAGAAGGTCAAGATATTCCTCCGCTAAATCCATCCATTCTATTTCTGAAATCGATGTAACATGTGCTCTTTCTGGAAGAATGCAGCTAATAGGACTAATGTTGCTGTTGCTTGGAGTTTTATATCCGTCTATTCCTATTTTTAACCATCCACGACAAGCATTGGCCGAATCGTAATATTCTGTATCATACTTGTTCCCCAGCATAGTATTCCAATTTACCATAAATTGATATGCATCACGCGAAAGATTATTAGGATCTTCATTTTTTGTGTCTTCTACATGCACTACAGATTCACCCAATATGATAAAACAATCAATCCGATGCTTTGCCGCTATGTCTCCTAATTCTTTTAATAACATCATTTCTCTCATTTGTCTTTCCTCCTATGGAATTATAATATTTTTGTATTTCACTATAATATTATATAATTACCTTCCAGCAATTTCACAAAAAATAAATATAGGCTACACTCGTGTGAGTGTAGCCCCTTTTTATCTATTAGCTTTGTTGATAACCAATACATAATATTTTAGTATAGATTTGTAATAAGACGATTTCGTTTCTGGACGGCTTCTTCTCTTCCTATATTGTGGAGATTTTTCATCTAGCCACCCTTCGATTATTTCCTTTTGTCTAAGGATATTTTTATTCTTGGTATTAGGTTTTGAAGTTATAGATTTAGAAACAAAATCTGTACTTGCAAGGTTTTTATTCGTAGAAACTTGAAAATACTCGGCGATTATAATGCGAAACAACTCCTTAATCTCTCCCAGACATACTTTATCATCTTGAATTCCTTCTATGATAGATTTGACTTCGTTCACTTTCACATTAGTATCAGATGCATATGTACATAGTCTAAAGTCTACGTTATTATTATTTATGAAATTCATTGCATTTTCCACTGCTCTTTCGATTCGGAGAGAATCATTATCTGCAAGTCTAAACGAATCCTCATTATCCATATCAGAATCGTATGTCAGATAGTTTTTATTCTCATGAGCTTCATAGTATAATGATGCTATATTAATTATGAATGATTTAATTCTACCGTGAAGCTGTTTAATAATTTCAGCATTCTCTTCATCGTCCATATCTCCCTTTATAGTAGGACCGTATTTTGTTAGCCAAGTTCTACATATAGATCGTATAGCTCCAAATAAACTTCCTTCCCTTTTGAGATCAAATTTCATAGTAAGCATATTGTTTACTACATATTCCATTATATGTCTATACTCACTTGGTTGAGCTTTTGGAAACTGCCCGTAGTGAATCGACGGATAAAATCTACCACTAAATGCTAAATATATCGCAGATATCTCCGCATTAACTTTGTCTCCTTTTTTAAGAAAATATCTTATGATCATCATCATGGTCATAGTCAATTCATCTTTAGCTGCTGCCGGAGAAAAGTTCATTTTCCAATAATAGGTTTCAGTTAATAACTCACGAATCTGCTCCTTAGTAATATTAATTGATTTAAAAAAATCCTGGGTTTCATCTTCTCCAAACATCAATCTCGAATAAGGAGCAGTATCGTAAATATCTTTCGACCGAGCATTAAAGAATTCTTGAAGATTCCTTTTATATTTAGCAGTATTAGATGATAATGACTTACTTACTAATGGATATATTTTCTTAACAGCCACGCTTGTTATTGGGACTCTTATAGTTGCCATACCAAACCTCCTGATAATGTATTATCAGGATGTTTTTCCTCTTACGTATTCGGAGCATTTATAATTTTAGTAAAGGTATCCACCGCATAATTACAATTCTCAAATATGCATTTATCTGTTTGGAATCCCGCAGCTTGCCTGTGCCCTCCTCCTCCAAATTTAACAGCTAACTCCTCTACATCTAAATTATCTCTATTAGTGAACAATGAATAATTCCATTGACCATTAAGACCATTATAATAAAATGGGATAACTATGTCGTATTTATCCACTAAGTTTCCAAACATCAAGCTGTTTCCTTTACGATTTAACGCAAATGCATTATATCCGCAAAAGTTAACTTTAAACCCATACATATTTACATGATAATTATTATTTTCAAACTCTAAATATTTTTTCACACCAGCTCCAATAAGTTTATATTGTTCTATTAATTCTAATGCTTTTTCCTTATTACTACTCCATAATAAAATACGGAATACTGGATCTTGAGGATCTATAACGTTAAATCCGTAATGAATATCATTAGTCTCCGGAAACTGTTTTTTCCAGCAATCATAGTCATCAATATATTTCAAAAATACTGGAAATTCTGGAACTTTTGATAATTTCACACTATGTTCAATAACTTCTTGGAAATTTACATTACTAGTATTAAGAAATAGCCAAGTTAATACAGCACCACAATACCTATTACTTCTGTATCCGCTTATTTCTGGAATGTCTTTATCTATTGATGACTTATGATGGTCAATCCAATATATATTTGATCCTTTACCTTCCATCTTAAATCTTTCATGCAATCTTATAAGATTCTCATAATTTTTTGCACCACTAAACGAATAATCAAGAAAGAATACTTCTTGTACTTCATCAGCATCTATGTCTTCTAATTCGAGATCGCATGAGTAATCTACCATACGAAAATCCAGCGGTATAGATGATTCAACTCTCTTATAATAATCTGCAAGTACTGCTGCTGCTACTATTCCATCGTGATCATTATGGTGATAACAAATTATTTTCTTCATTTTTTAATCCTCCTGTAATTCTAATTCTTTTTCTCCTTGGAACTGCAAAATTTTATTTTGTAATTTTGCCGGATTTACTGTACCGTTAACGTTATTTTTATTCCATAATTCTTCTGCATCTGATTCATTCACATCAAACGATTTAATCATATTTAAAGCTGGTCCTTTGTTAATACTTCCTACGTTAAGCGCAAGATCAAACCTACCGTCACGTGTAATAGCAGGATCTAATCTATCTAAATGATTAGTAGTAGCTATAAATATTACATTAGTAGGAGAGGACGATGAATCCAAAAATTGAAGTAATTTGTTGACAGCTTCATATTTATCAGTTTCAGCATTATCCATTACTCTATCAATGTCTTCTAATACTATCACATACATATTTCCATCAGCATTAATACTGTTGGTAATATAATCAATATTCATTTTACAAAAATTACTCATATCAATAATAATCATATCTAAATCATATTCTGTACAAATCATTCTAGATATTGTAGATTTTCCAGTTCCTGGTTCTCCATATAACAGGATTCCGGTCTTATATAACAAATCTCTGGATTTATATTTATTCTTGTTTGAAAGGAACCTATCGATATGAGCAAACAATCGGTTATTTATATCTTTATTCATAAATACGGTTTCTTTGCTTCTTGTACTTAATGATTTATAATATACTTCTACATTAGGATCACGATTAGAAGAATGAGATACAGTATAACACCCAATACTTTTTCTAAAACTTGTTAAAGAATCAAATAACTTTATTAGGGCAAAGCATTGTTTACCATATATATCTACAAGAATGGTTTTATATGATATAAATGATCCTCCGTTAAGTATATCATAAGTATTCATTGCACTTTTTATAGCATCTCCGGTTCTTAACCTTACTATGGTATTACCATCTATTATAATAAAATAATCGACAATTCTAAACTCATATTCGTATTTTGAAATTCTTTTAATACGAGTTTTCCACTTTTTATCATATTTAGATAACCACTTTAAGAATCTAATCATTGATTCTTGATTTAAATTTAATCTTGTACTAGTGTGAAATTTATTTAAGATTTGTAACTTTGCAAAATCATATATTTTATTTTTAATATTAGCATTCATATCGTATTTAGCCTCCTCCTTATCAATTCCTATTATTAGCATTTTATCAGTACGTATCGTTCTAAGATTACGACGGCGGGCACAGAATCGTCTATCTGCCATCGAATTAAATAACATATATGCTCCATTTCTTTTGTTATCGCCCCATCTGATTGAAATAATATTATTTGCAAATATCATTCTTCTATCAAGTTTAGTAGAAATGTCAAACAGTGTTTTAGCAGAAGAAGTAGAGCCCTTAATAATTTTTAATAAATTGTAATGGGCCGACTCTTCGTCTAACGAATAATATTCATTAGCTTCAAACAAAGTATTCACCACTCTTTCTAACAAAATAAGCTCAGTAACCCATTAGTTCGGGTTACTGAGAATTTTTGTTTTTAATATTACATCATTTTTCAGAGGTATTACTTTTTCTCCAGCAGATATACTAGAGCCCGTCTTTATAGAACTCACGGGATATTCTGTGTCTCCAACTTTAGAAGTGACTAGTACCATATCATTTGAATTACAGCATAGTATAGAATGTATACTATCAGTTTTTCCTAGTTTAACCACATTGGAGCCGGCTTTATATCTATCTGATAACGGCAACCCTATAATATCAAATCGATTAACCCTTCCAGAATTAGTTATTACTAAGACATCAGTAATATCTTTACGAACTTCAGTAAATCCATCAATATGATCTTTACCACTCATAGCGCCAACGCCTAAAGTATTTCTTCTGAAGTGAGGAACAGATTCAGCTTTCATACGTAAAGCCTTCCTATCTGACCATACTATTATATCAGAATCCTTAGACACGATTTTTACATCAATAACTCTATCACCAGAATTAATCTTTGTGAATAAGATTCCAGATGGCGGCACATTAAGAAAATCATCTAAATCCATTTTCTTTATACAATTACCTTCGGTAAGAGTCATTATAAAGTATTTATTCTTAGCATCATTAGCACGTTCTTTCACCATGGGAAGATACATGATTTCCACTATATCACTGACTAATCCTTTTACTAGTAATCTTAAGTCAGTTCCTACTCCACTTTTTTCCGTTACCGGAATCTTGTGTATTGGAACATTAAATACCTTACCAGATGCTGTAAACAACAATATATTCTCTGTATTCTCTACAGTCATAACATGCTTAGGAGCATCTCCTTTAATGTTATTAACAGCATCAAAAGGAGATAATTTTCTGACGAACCCGGCTTCGGTTATGACGATATTAAATTGCCCTTCTGGTATATGAGATAGGTCTTTAATCTTTATAACTTTACTTCGTCTAGGCTGTCCATATTTCTTCTTAAAATATTTGAGCTCATCTACTATCTCTTGAATAATCAATTCATCAATAGTAATCATATCAATGAAATGCTTAATATCCTCTTCTAATGCTTTTGCCTCTTTCTCATATGATAAACGATATGCTATTGACGAAGTCTTATAAGTTGAATTAATTAAAAACTCTGCTTGAATATCGCTAATGCCGAATTTCTTAATTAATTTTTCCATCAATGCTTTATCGTTTATTTCCTTCATTGTCTGCATTACTTTGAGCATTTCCTGAAGCTTATCTGATTTTAATATCTCTATATAAGAGGTTATCTTATGATATCGAGTATTTGCCTTTTGAAGCTTATTGGCGTATAGTCTAAACTTGTTCGTCTTTGCTTGTTCTATAAAGAACTCAATATAAGATTTATATGACATCCTGAGGGGTTTGATTCCATCTAGAGTTTCAAAGTTAACACTATATGGGCTTTCCATCTGAGTGTTTTTATAAATCATATCCCTCACAAAATTGGGGTCCGCTCCTTTTCTTAGACGGATGATTATTCTCATATCTGTTCCTTTGGAATCTATGTCAATACTCATTATTTGAGGAAGTTTCTTCTCTTCTACCATTTTAAGTATGACATATTTAACGCCACCATTCTCAGCATTCCCTCTATCGAAATATACTCTATCTGGGACTGACTTTATTATCAGTGAATATGAACCATCTTTATTCTGTTCAATATCAATAATACCTCTTACTTTATACTTTCCATGTCCAGTGTTGCAAATCTTTTTCCAATTCGCTTCTACTATTTCACATGGCATACAAGTGTCGGGAACCAACACCACTGGGGCAGACGGGTCTTCTATAACTCTAAGAGTTGCATCTATGACTTCATTAATAGGATGCTTAGGAATCTCAGTTTTAATACCAACCCCAATACCAAATGTTCCATTTATTAATAGCAACGGGACTTTTACCGGAAAATATTCTGGCTCTTTATCCCTATAGTCAAAAGTATCTACCCAATCTACAATATTTTTGGATTTTCTTAAATCCCCAATTACACAATCCAAACAGAATTGTGATAATTTTATCTCTGTATATCGAGGTGCTGCTGCTCCTTTACCGTGGAAATTACCATAGTTCGACCTTGTATCTATTAACGGTATTCCTATCTCCCACCAGTTTACCATCGGTTTAATAGCATCTCCTATAGAAGCATCTCCGTGCGGATGGGACTTTTTCATCGTAGTACCTACAACTGCAGACGTTTTTACTAACTTCTCAGCACAAGGTTCATCATTAAACATGACGTCCAATATACGCCTATGAACTAATTTCAATCCATCCTTTGCATCTGGAGTTGATCTTCTAAGGTTAACTTCAATGGCATAGTTCCCCATACTATTCTTATGTGATACAGCAGCATCTTGTTGTATTATCGTTTCTGGCATTTATCTACATCTCCTTTATAAAATTAATGTATAGTTATTGCCGATGCCAAATCGTATATTTTGCCAATTTCATATTCATAATCCTCTATTTTGGTGTTTTTATAATAATCACAATATAATTTTCCATCATCATGGATAATATACTCATTTCCTGTTTTGTTTATAACACAATCCTAATGATTTTAAATAATTATCAAGAAGACTTTTTGTATTTCGCGCCCTCTCTATCCTATTTATATAATCATTATAGCAAAATGGGTACTGACGATGAAACCAATTTTACAGGTATCACATTATTGTAAACCTTTCTTTCTACGAATTCCTTTTTCACTTTCCATCCTCCTAATTCATTAATCCTGAAAAATCCATATAAAATCTATCATCGGACCCCCTTTTCAAGCCTGGAGATGATTTGTCTTCTTCTATAGATTCAGGATAAAAATTTTTAAATTTGTTTCTACTACTTATGTGATTATGATAATCTTCGCGTACACGAACCTGTGCTTTAGAATTTTTTATTTGCTCCTGAACTAAATCCCACAGTTCATCAGGAGTTTTTCTAACCCTTTTACAATGGTTATCAGAGAGTTCATAATAACCTCCTTTATATAACTTAATAAGATATCCTGGTACTGCGTTAAATCTTTTCATAGACCTTACTACTTTGTCCTCGTTTATCTCATATCCATTAAATCCAGGTATCATATACCAAACGTCTCCATTGTACACTATAACCTCCTCCTTTCATAGATAATCATAAATATAATATATAATACAAAAAATAAATATAGGCTGAGAAATTTATTATTCTCAGCCTATATTTATTTAAACCTTTTGCCAACAAGATTAAAATTTAATGCCGCAGATTCATACACGAGAACAGATTACTATATCATACATAAGATTCATTCTGCCAACAAGATTAAAATTTAATGCCGCAGATTCATACGCGAAAACAGATTACTATATAGAACCTAAGATTCATTTTCCCGCGAAGATTATAATTCTGAAACATAGATTCAATACGGTTACTTGCTAAAATCCGGGAATGGAACTTCAGGTTCTATATAGTCTTTATGCTTTGCAATGTCCATGACATATAATGGAGCTCTGTTATTAGACTTGTGCTCATATCGATAAGCGCATTCCCAAAAATGAGATAAGAAGATTTTTACTGATCTCCTTAACGCCCGAGTGGTGATATGTGAATCCAACAACATTCCAGACTCTAGGGTTTTTATTTCCTTCTTTTTGAGATATTTTTTTCTTCTCTTCAAAACAGCAGCCGCCTGATCAGCATATTCTAAATTCTTGTTTTTACGTTCTTCATATGCCTTTCTTTCTTTATATAATTCCCCATATAAAGAACCGCGATTGCAATTCATCGCAAACGACAATCGAGGGATCTTAAAGCAACACATTGTCTTCAGATCTTCATTATATGGTGGCTTAGAAAGATATTTAATCAGTGCCTCCATATCCGTTAGTTTCTTTTTCTTGTTGGACTTTTTAGCTACATTAATGCCATTCGATATGATGTTCGGACGACGAGTGGTCTTCTCCGAAACTGCAGCTAACACGCGCTCATCTGCTTCATGCTTCTTGTCATATCCCAACTCCTCATAAACCTCTTTAACAAGAGTTGTGGCCTTTTCTACACCTAACCATGGGTTATTATTATCGTTTAAACCAGCATAAGAGTGAAAAGCTCCGACACTGTTGCATTTGTTCAAGTCTAAATGTGCCCACAGGTATGAAGCTATTACGGGCCCAATACCTTTTATCTGCATAGCCCAAACGCAAACTGGCTCGCTTTTACAATACTCGTTAAGCATTTCCTTAATCTGCGCTTCTCTGTTTGCAGCATCTTGACAGAGCCATTCCATAGCAGTTATAGTATTCTTCTTTTCGGCTTTCTTTACAGTATCAGAATCTTTATCTCTTCCCTGGTTAATCGCCTTAAGCTGCGCTTCCAACTCAATCCTGTCGTGCTGAGCTTGGTAAACCCTGTCAACCATAGCTTTAATTTGCTCTTTAGTAATATAAACCATAGACTCCTTTACAGATTTAGAAATCTTCGCTAATCCAGTAGCCTCATATTCAGCAGTTCCTACTTCGTGTATTTCATTTAAATTTTTTTTCATCTTTTTATAACCTTTCTGTATAAAATAAAGTTAAGAGGCTCAAATTCATTGATTGAGCCCCTGAGATTCATTATTGTTAATTTACCTTATAATTCGATCTCTTTATAGTTTCAAGATCTTCTATCATAGTATTGAATCTCTCAAAGCTATTCAACTTCTCATTCCATTTAAATGCCACCAATTTGATATTGAATCTGTCGCAGAGCTTCTTTGTAATTTTGAATGCTTCATATACCAAGCAATCAATATCATCAACATAGACAACCAGCATCTTTACTCCTCTGCCGGCTACTTTGTTTAAGAATCGTTTCTGACAATACACATAATACGAATCTTCATACACACACGGTAATCTATCATACAAGTGCGGCTGCATACGGTTAATCATCTGCCTAACCAGAGAAGCATTCTTCTCTCCGAAATTGGTTCCGATATTTGCTACGAGATTCATTCTTGCTACAGCATTTTTCATTTTTTAATCCTCCATTTATTTAGTCTTATTATGTTTTAAATGTCTTTTTCTTTATTTAGTTTTTAATTTACTTAGCCAACTTTACCGCAGGAACATAGGTTTTTACGTTAGACGCCGAGTTTAAAATCATAGCCCCCAGCAAAATTGCTTGTCTAACTTCTTCTTCTGCATTTCTTGTTTTTCTTTCTTTTGTTTCTTTCATTTTTGGTTTCCTCCTTAGATTTTAATATTTTTATTGAATATAGAATTTCTTATTCACTTAAATATTATATGGTCAAAAATAAGCAATTTCACAAAAAATAAAATATAGGCTAGGAGAATATTCTCCTAGCCCGCTACAATCATAGATTTAGATTAAGATTTTATTATCTAGATTCATTCAACGTATAAGATTATTATATTTTAATTTAGATTATTTTAAGATATGAGATTAAATTTGATCTTTAGAATAATTAACTTTATCCTATTACATCAAATCTAGATACTGTTATACCCTCAAGAAGCTTATCTTTATTATTCTCGTAGTACCTGATGCTCTCAATGGTATCTTTAATATTTTCTGTGGTAAACTGAATGAGCGTACGCGTATTCTTATTAACTGTAGATTCGTATAATGATGGACCATCCATCTCTCCAAGTCCTTTAAACCTTCTTAAATTTTTAGGACTAGATTCATCAAATCCTTTCATTAATCCATACAACAATACTTTGTTATTGTTAACCATAAAGGACACATTAGCATTGCTTACAAGAATATTTATAATCCTTGAGCAATCCTTTATTAACACATCAGTCACGAATAATGTCTGAATAGCTAAATCTAAGGAACCGGTAATCATTGGCACGCCGTTCTGATTAGTTATTTTAAGAAATCTATATTTTTTCTCTATATCTCTCTTCATCTTGTTGTAATCGGCCTTAGCTAAATGCAACATCAGAACTGTTTCAAGTAACTCTGGGGAAACTGCATATCGATTTGATATCCTTTCTATCTCGTATACATAATCTATATTCGAGTATAATAACTTTGTAAGGTCAGTTTGGGATATAGTTTTTCCATCTCCGTACTTAATATCGTTATCCTTTATGAATAGCTTTTGTACATATTTAATGTAGTCTATCTTTCGAGTGAAGTATATATTCTTAGACTTTATTGTAATTCCGTATAATGGTGGAACAGCACGATATACCCTTCCAGACTCTACCAAACCAGGCATATACAATATAAAGAATGACAATAATAAACAACAGATATGATCTCCATCTGCATCTGCATCACTGTTTATAACAATCTTTAAAAATTTTACTTTTGTTATATCAAATGAACGCCCATATCCTCCACCGATAATATTGATAATTCCAGCAACCTCAGCATTACTAAGAAACTTATCTTTTTGAGTAAAGAATGCATTAGGCAATTTACCACGTATTGGGAAATATCCTTGAGTGTGATTATCTCGATTGTTTTCTAAAGTCCCTCCAGCGGAATCCCCTTCAGTAATCCATAATTCTAAATCCCCCTTCTTATCTAATGGGGCAACATACTTACTAGGAAGCCCAGTAAGGGCATTAGAATTATATTTTTTATTAAGATTAACCTTTTCCTTATCTTGCTTCATTCTTAGTTCAGCAATATCTTTAAGATATTTACAAATTTTACTGAAATCTTTGGGGTTAGACTTTGCCCACTCTTCTAACTGAGTTTGGATTTCTGCTTTCATAAATGGATACATATCTTCGGATGCAAAAATCTTTTTAGCTTGACCGTTAAAAATTGGTTCAATATGGGCTACGTTTACCACAGCCTTTAACCCTACTTTTACATCAGTAGGAGTTACTCTTATCTCTTTTTTCTTTTTCTTCTTTTTATCTGGCCCATTAGAAAGGTAAATCTTATTCATATAGTCACAAAAGAACTTAGATATTCCATCTAAAAATCCATCTATATGGTATCCAGATATGGTAGGACACATATTGGCAAAAGAAACCACATTAGCATCCGACTCCTCTTCAATGCTATAAGTGAATACTATATCCATTTTCATTTCACCTGTGTCTTTAAACAATTTCACAGGATAAACGAGAGGAGTACTGGTCATATTGATAAGTAACTCCAATATACCATCTTCGTTAACAATGACTTCTCTATGAGATTTACCATTTATGTCTATAGCATTTACAACAGCTTTAGAGCCTATTTTAGATAATGGCATATGGTCTCGAATCATATTTAATATGTCAACCCATGATACAGTAATTTCTCCAAGTAAATCAACGTTTGGAGTGAAGGTAACCTTAGTCCCCTGCTTCCCTTCTTTATTAGGAATTTTTACCTCTCCCTTATCCCATGGGATTCCGTTGTTAAATTCTACTAAACGGCCTTCTCCTAATATCACATTATATGATTCTACAATAAACTTTGTAGACATAGCATTTGTTACCTTTGCTCCTACTCCATGTAGACCAGAAGAATAATCTCCGCTATTTCTTTCTTTCTCGAAATTTGATGAGGTATGCTGCTCGGTAAATACTCTTATCATCTCACCGAATGGTATACCTCTTCCGTTATCTTCAACTATAATAGTATAATTTCTTTCATCTATAGAAACAATCACACAATCGCATGGAGATTTAATTCTATTAAGTTCATCATATCCGTTATCAAAAACCTCTCTCACCATATCCATAAATCCACTATTACCAATAGACCCAAGATACATACCAGGACGTTTTTGCACTACTTTAACGAAGTTTTCAATAGTTATTAATTCATCTCCATAGTTTTGTATGGCTTGAATTTGTTCTTCAGTTAATTCTTTAGGCATTTTTGGTGCTCCTCGACTTTCAATATTATTATATATAAAAGTTAGTTACACAATCATACCGCACTCTTTACAAAACAGTCCAGGTAATTTATTCTTATTTGGTGCATTGTGTCTAACTTCTACAGCTAACGGCATTTCATTTACATAGTCCTCCATAGATCTTAACCACAGTGGTTTGATTCTTTCATATTGTTCTACGGTGAACTTATCCACTGAACAATGATTAGCCGGCATTATGGTAGAACCATTATAGCAACCAACTGCGATGACATCCTTATTCTTATTCGGATAATCTGGATGTAATAACAAATTTTCCATGATATGGATAACAGGATGAGTTTTGCATAATACTTCAGTACCTTTTTGATATACATGGCCTTCGCATATTTTATCAAATCTAACGTGATATCCCTTTTCAAGAAGAGTTTTTACAATTGTTCCCATAAGATTATCCACCCTAGATGTAATTGTTCCACTTTCCGAACAATCGCACACTTTAACAATCTCAGGATTCTCCTTCAGACGATATCCCTCTTGGAACTCTTCCATTTCACAAGTCATATCCAGCTGCAAATCGACAGTATAAAGATTTTTACACTTTGGACATATGGACGTTAATCTCCCTTTTCTATTTATATAATTATTATTGTCTGTTATATAAGACCACATATCTGATATAATCATATCTATTCTCCTTTGCATATTATATTATCAAACCATGACGCATCATTATTTTATTTTGGTTCGTAGCTAATCTTAAATTCTTTCCTTCCCATAGCAGTAAATGTACCATCAGAATGCCTGATAATGAAATCCCCAACCTTTACATGAGCAATTGTATTGTTATTAGGATTCCTTAGATGCCCACCGATATATTTTTTTGATGAGCCAATTGGAGAAAATAATCCGCCTGTAAATTGTACTAAATCATTTACTACTTTAGGAGTAGGAAGAAATTCAAGAGCCTCTACTATTTTAGGAACAGTTTTATATTGCATAACCTTTCTCCTTAAAAAATAAAATGGGTTAGAGTGAAACCACCCTAACCCAATAATTTTACAGAGTATACTGCTTATTGTCTACAACATCAGAAGCGGATGCATTAGGCGCTGCTGACCCTGCAATTGGTGACTCTGCGTCAAAGAAGTTTACATTGTTTGCATTCGGCTGTGCTGCCTGTCCTTGCGCTGCCTGGGCCTGAGCCTGCTGCGCTGGGTCCATTGTTTGACCCATATTCATGGCACCTGGCCATCCTCCATAACTAGCTGCACCGGGCTGTGTGTATCCTCCAAATCCACCGCCCATAAGACCGGCCAATAATACTGCCGCATTTCCTCCTCCGAACTGGTTGCTATTGATAGCCGCACCATACTGTCCGAAGTGGTCATTCGCGATCTTATACATCTGCTTTGTTTTCTTAAGGAATGGTATCATCTGGAAGAATGCTTTACAAACTGCATCAGGAATGTCTCTATACATTACCTTTGTTGTCTCAAGAAGGTCGACTACCCCATCGACAGTAGTATTGACAGCATCCTGGCTCAGATCAGCCATACGGAATGTAGCTCCGCAAATCATACAGGTATAAGACCCGTCCTGGTTCTGGCGGAGCCTATCTTCTCCACCAACCCGGTGTGTGCAGATTGCCTGCAAAGATTCTTCCCTCGAAACTGATAATGAAAATGAAGGCGCTTTCTGCGCCAAGAATTTTACATCCTCATCAGTCAAAGGGTTCGTACCTACTGGCTTCTTCATTGCGGGATTCGTGAATTGATACGCATACCCTGAGTTCGGAAAACCAGTTTGTCCAAAGAAATTGTTCATCATGATGATTTTACCTCCTGTGTAGAAATATATTTCTTTAATGCATCACACTTATAATATGCAATTACTCGTGTGTTTGCTTTTTGATTTTTTATGATTATTTTTTACTGTCGTCTTCCATAGAATCATATGAAAGATGATGTTCAGTTCTAATATTTCCTTTATTACCGATATTATTGGACGGAATTGAACTTCTTTCTTTACCAAGCCATGCCGTAGAATATCCAGCTCTTTGCATGAACTCAGTTACTGCCTTTTTCTCTTTTTCATCAGTATATTTTTCTTGTATGAATTCCATAACTTCTGGTATAGGAACATACGCTTGCATATCCTGAATCTGATGAAAATCTACTAACGTGATACTAAACGGAGTGCTTACTTGACTACCCATAAGCTCCTGATTGTGTCTTAGTGCATAAAAGCATTCTTTATTCCAATCCCATACTATAGGGGCATTATGTTTGGGATCAGCATTGTCATAGAATATATGCTCATTATCGCATCTTATCTTAACCACATGTCCTTTACTCCTATGAGTTGTGATAAACTCCTTTATTAATGAAGTATCATCCATATAAATTTAGTCTCCTTTCTTTAGAGTGCATCTCTATACCCGTTAAGCATAGGCATGAGTGTTGGCAATATTGCCATATAGTCATGGTTTAACTGAATGTTTAACAAAGCCGTATACAGCATATTATATGCCTCTGTAGATCTTTTATGGTCAGAATGCACTTGATACATGTAATTATCGAGTTGAATATTATTAGCTTGCGCACTACATATATAAGTTTCTAATCCTATACGCGTTGCATCGTGATAGATTAACTTCTTATACGCGATATTCACTAATACCCCAACAAATTCTGGATCTTCAAAAGCCTTTCCGTGCTTTTCTAAATCTATAAGACCTCCAGCTAAATCTCTGAATATTTTTCCTGACTCGTATTCTAAATCTCTAGAGGTCTTAAAGTTAGTAAAGTTTTCTCCGTATGCATTATATTGCTTTGTAAAATAGCTGTTTTTCATTCTGTTTTCAGCTTGTTTTTGATACTTATTTTTAGCAGGCTTGTGTTTCTTCCATTCGCTATTGTTTCCCATCCTCGTTCTCCTCTTCATCCTCATAAGCGTACTCATGGATATCAAAAGAAGTATCGTCTTTTACAGCATCGTTTTCTTTCATCGTTACCATAAATTTAAATATAGATATCTTCTTATCTATAGTAACAGTAGAAGAGTTAGAGATAATATACGACTTATGGACGTCTATAAAGACATATTCATTCTCTATAAAACTCTTAATATAGTCATACACTTCCTGTCTTCCAACTACGAAGTTCCAATCCTTAAATTCCGTAGAACCGTCGTCTCTGTTCTCTCCTACTAAAAGTACCAAATAAGTTTTCTCATCCTTATTCTCTTCTTCGTACACCATGCCGGGAGTATATAAATCTTTTTCAGAAATATCTTCCCCTTCTGGTATATACTCCATCCCCTTTATTAATTTCTTTTCTGTTTCTTGATTACTCATAAAATAATCCTCCTTAGTAGTTTATCTTTCATTCATATAAATAATATATTCTTATTATGAAAGTTACGGTATATATAAAAGTATATCAGAAAAAGAAACGATTAACCATATTAGGAATCACATATATGAGAAAATTTTTAAATCTAGAAGCCCCAACATAATTTAAATTATCTTGAATACTAGGATTTAAATACTCTTGTACATAAATCCCATTATTGTATTGAGCCCCTTGTGATAAATGCGTGGTTATAGCATAAGCATATTCCATCTTTTCACCGGTAGAATATTTACTATTTTTTAACCATTGCCTTTCCTCATGATTAGCTATAAAATACTTATAATCGCATACAATATTTAGAAATTTTATATCTAACAAATCTGTGGTAAAATCTATAGTAAAGGTTCTCCCATCATATCTGGTTATATCAGTAGGTGTAGATACCCTTCCAATAAGTCCATTAGCTAGACTAATACCATTCTTTTCTATAGACCAGTTATTTTTTCGGCATATAAGCTTCTCATTAATCCCAGGAAGTCTAGTTTTAGCATGTAATATTTCTTCACGTATTTTATTATTATATAAGTCCCTGGTCTTATTTTTTCCACATATTAATATTTGAGAACCTTTAATCATATCCAGAGTAAGATCTTTTTCTTCAATAACAAGTACGTTTCCATAATATCCTGGGCTCAACGGGATTCCATTTCTAACTAAATAAGACACATAGGCTATTCCTCCATTAGCATCTTGTCTAACCAATTCATCTAAACAATCTATATTTCTATCGGTTAAATATGCCGGTGTAGATTTTACTGGAGGGAGCTGCCCCCAGTCCCCACATGCTATAATAGGCTTTCCCAATCTCTCTATATATTGTTTCATCTCTATAGGAACAGTATATGCTTCATCTATTATGATATAGTCAATATCTCTAAAATACTCTATTGGACGAGGTCTAAACACTAATTCTTTTTTAGGTTTATTATATACCTTATCTATAATAGGATTGCCATGCTCATCTACAACTATCTCATCTACCAACTCCATAGTCCAAGAATGAATAGTTCTAGCATTCCATAATCCATTAACTCTCATAACTATAGCGGCTTGCCCAATATATGCCATAGCAGCTATTCTTGATAATGGAATTCCGACACCTTCTATTATTTTATGAAGAACATACGTTTTACCAGTTCCAGCATAACCAGTATATTCATATACTTGAACTTTGTTATGCCTTATATGATCAATACCATTCTTTACTACCAATTCTTGTTTTTTGTTAAGCATAAAATTAAAATACTCCCTTTAATAAAAAATAAAACATCGCCGCTCCGAATTGGAGCGGCGTTCCATATAATTAATCTATCAATTTATGCATACTATCAATGACATCCATCAAATATTCTAATTTATCTCTTGGCACCGTATCTACGAATTCGGATATCTGCATCTTACATTCTTTTCTGAAGCTATTATTGTAACACATCATTTCCCCATTTTTGTTATCTCTGAGTCTATGATAATAATCACAACCAGATTTATAGTTACATGTTTTACATATATTTTGTATGTCGTCAGGAGAAGAAGTATGAATCTCCTCATATTTATCATTTAAATAATGAGACTTTCTAAGATTAGACAATTGATTTAATCTTTGCTCTATTATAATTTCTATAGCCTGTTTCTGTTCTTCACTTATTAATTTATATACTTGCATAAAAATTTTTTCCATTTGACTATCTCCTCCTATAACATCCATTCTAATCAAACTTCTATCTAATACACTTGATTTAAAAATATCAAAATCGATATCCAATAGTTTTTCAATATTTCCATAAATTGGTATTATTTTTACTCGAATTTTATTATCCATTTAGTTTACGCCTCCTATAATAAATCTTTTAACGGAAATCTTGGTATTCTTTTCTTTTTAGGTTCTTCCCCTTCCGGCAATGGCTCGGTGTCAAATTGATCTAAGTTATCAATAAGCATACCAGAAAGAGTGAAAATTAAATCAATATAGCATAAATTTACATTATAAAAAGGTCTAGATTTAATAAGACCAGTATTTGTCTTCATCTCTACAAAAGAATGTAAATTATCTTCGCATTTTCTATCATAAAATATTTGCACATATAAACCGTCATCTTCTGCCGCATGTTGTAAAGCGATAGAAAACAACTGATGAGCTTGCTTAAAATTAAGTAATGGTTTAAACTCCATTTCTCCTCTGTGGACTAGAGTATGACCATCATTATTTATCTTTAATCTTTTATCGTTAAACTCTATAGGAAGGCTAGACTCTTGGTCACAAACTGTTATATTTATTATCTTCATATCGAGACAATTTATTAATACATTATACATATGATTTACACTTTTAAGTTTCATTTCATCACTCCTTTATTTCGGCAACATTCGGTTAATATAAAGTTGCCGGAGGTGTTATTATTGAAAGATTTTGAATTCTATCAAAACCTAGAATTAAAGTTTCCAGAATTTGCTATTTGTTTAGAAGATTCTAAAGATGGAATAGCAAAATTTTTTATACCAGTACTTACACCGCTATTAGATTCGGATGAGCCTTATGACGTAACCGATTTAACTATAGATACTAAAAATATAATAAATGATACTTCGAGTATGAATATAGGTAAATGCACAGAATCGAACTACCTATCCCTTAAGCTACCACATTCAGATAATGAGTGTAAGAAGGGAGATATCTTTGTAATTACATTCATAAGCGGAGATCCCAACAAACCATATATATTGGGGAGGTATTACGATGCTATCGACTCATAAAGTAGAACACACTTATACTATATCTGATTTCATAGAATTAGGAAGATCCACTCAGGATATTGATTACAACCAATATACAATATTGGCTAATCCCATACCGTCCATAAACCCAGACTTTATAATCTATATTGCACAGAATAATGTGCTGTATGAATACGAGGACGAATTAAAGACCCTATCATTCTCAGTAGAAATGTCATTATCTGAATGGCATAAGTACAAATACAAGCCTAAGTTATTATCATTTGACTTATATGGCTCTACAGAATTATATTTTGTTTTGCTATTTTTAAATGGTACTTGCGATATAAAGGATTTTGATAAGCAGACTATCAAGATTTTGACTAAAGAAAAACTATTAGAATTTCTTGAAGCAGTATATAATGCAGAATCTAAATATATAAATCTTAATAGAACGAATGTAGGATACGTAGAAAATAAAGGGTAGACTCTCTTGAGTCTACCCTAAATTTAATTCTGTAAGTCTTCATATAGCTCCTCTAATGCAGTAGTGGTATATTTTTCAAGAACACTTTTTGCTATCTTGTTTTCTGTGGTATTCTTCCATATATACTCACCTAATTCGTTTTCCATAAAGAGCCTCTTATATTTTAGATACCTATTAGTGCCCCGTGTAGCCTCTAACACATTGCATTTATTCACAAATTCTTTACTAATAGGTTGGCCAAGAATCATATTAATAAGAATATCATTGTGGCTGATACTATCGAGAATTTTGCTTGGCTTGATCAGCCTACGTCCTATAAATCCCGGTTTGATTAGCAGCATAATATGCATGCTATTATTATCATTATCTGATAACTCTAATATATAATTACCCGGACTTTCCTCAAGATTAATCCCCGATAAGTCTCTTATCATGATGCCCACACCATCGAGAATTTGTCTTTCGGTAGTAACATCTTCCGTTTCAAAATAATTGTAATCAATTGTTCCTTTTGCCAATTCCGTATAGGACCCATTATGCGAAACATATTTGAGAATCCTATAATTATCTATTAGCATTTGTCATCCTCCTTTTCTCATTAGATTTTCTCAGATTTAATAATATTTTTATTCCCATTACCAAATCCATTGTTTTACTATCCAGCTCAATGATATTGGTTTTATTTAATGGAGCTGAATCTATTACAAAAGCTTTATTATCCATTTAGCACTCCTCCTCTAATATATAATATATAATTAGGTATAAAATTCTCTTGTGAAATATAATTTATCAGCACCTCCAAAATGAGTTATAACTAAAATATCATTTTTCATTTTAATTCTAAAAATGCTCATATTACCATTTTCAGCGAAACAATACTTTAATTTTATATATTCATCATCATTAAAAATTCCTTCAAGTATTTCATTAACAATTTTCATCTCATCGTCTGAATACCCAAAAGTCTCTTTTAATGATGATAATTCAATTGGCTTATTCATATATCATACCTCTTATCAATTCGACCTCATCTAACTGCGGATTATACATAATCTGCATAGGTTGCAGCGGCATTTGGATATTTTGTTGCATGTAAGGATTGGTATAATCAATTAAGTTAGAACTTTGATTAGTTTCTGGTATTGTAAGTTGCTCTTGCATCTTCTTTACGTCTTCTGATGAATATACAGTGGAGAATTCAAATATATTATCCTCGCCGTCATCAATGGATTTAATATTCGTAGAATACCCATTTGTCTTGACTTTATCATTATGATAAGATGTATTTAATGTGGATTCTACAGTATATAAACTTTCCTTAAATACTGGAACTGGGCTATAGAAATCTTCTATTAATTTAATAGAATTATCTTTATGGAACGGTTGGCAGATATAATCTCTATAAGTCCTTACTCTTTGCTTAATATTCTTAAATGCCATATACTCATTGCCTTCGGCATCAAATTCCTTATTGAGAATTATACCTAAATCTACATTATCAAGCATCAATAAAGATTCTCCTACATTAGACTTTCCAAGCATTCTAGTCAAATCCATTGTAGCTCTTGTAGATTTTTCATCTATAATTTTGGCCCCTTCCCTGTTCAAATGTGAGTCAGTTATTACAGGAATATCCTTAAGAATAGCAAACGTTTTCATCTCATTCACTACATCACCGAGCTCAAGTCTTAAATCGGTATTCCCTGCTACTGATCTAATTCTTTTTACATGATCTTGGAATAAGCATATAGTTTCATAACCCTCATCCTCTAAATCTTCTACTAATGTATAAAGATATCCGGTATCAACAGACCTATTTGGTTTATACTTAATTATCAAATCTATTGGTGAATCATCACTAAGGTAAAGTTCTCCTTGCGTTCTGAGAAGCATTTCTACTTCTTCGAGAGTGTGATTTCTAATATCTTCTCCAGTTGCTATAGTAAATAATCTTTGGATTGTTTCGGTAACATCGTTTTCCATAGTAAGAAACACTATACATGGGCGTTTTGTTGGGTCCTTGGGTTTGAATCCTTTATTATACTTCTTCATCTGATATGCTATATTCAGCATAGATAAAGATTTACCAACTCCAGTAAGACCGAATAATAAATAGCATCTTGTATTTTCAAATCCTCCTCCGATAAGTTGATTAAATCCTTGCATACCAGTTACAAGATATCTAAACTTACTATTCAATGTGTCATAAACATCAGCTAATACGCTCTTAAAACTCTCCTCTCCGAGGTTAAAGGTTTTCTCAGTTGAATTAACACTATCATTTTTCCTAAATCTATTATTAATATCCCTAAAATATTCCTTCGCCTCTATGAATACGGAATTTATATTTGATGCTTCTGCTGCCAATAGCCTCGTTAAGATATCAATTCCCTCTTCTGCCCTCTCATATAAAAACGAGCAAGATAATGTGTTACTTACAGTTTCGTTTATCCATTCTATTTCTCCAGTAGACATTTCTATGAAATTATTAATGTCTACAATATCACTCTCCATGAATCCACCATTAATATATTTAATGATAGCTACAGGGTCAGTAAGTTGTCTTTCTAATCTAGCCTCTATGCCCTTTTTGATAAATAATATTCTCTTATATCTTTCTTGGTCGTGAATATATCTATCTAAATCAAGAAGCTCAATTAGATTTCTCATATTTATATATGCACCACGCTTAATACTCCTATTATTAGTAAGAACGTAAGTACACATAAGATTTAAACTTTCTATATCAAAATTTATAGGAAGTTTTCTAATGGTTTTATTTTTTATAAAAGTTTTACCATGCCCAGGTTTTTTAACTCTATCTTTAATAACCATATATCTAGTCTCCTTAATAACTTATCTTTCATTTTTTATAAAAATGTTGTGGGCATATTTACTATTCATATCTATATAGTTATCGTATACTTACCTATATAGGCACAATTGCGACAATAATAAAGAGCAAGGCCGGTTAGCCTTGCTCGACGTTTCCTATGATAGCAGTTACTAAAATATTGAATGCATAAGAATGAACTGACATTAGTATATTTATAATACTTGTTAAAATCCTTTCGTCCTCTCCATCTTCGGTTTCAATAGACATAATAGCATCCATTTCTAAAGTTAGTAATATTCTTAATTGTTCAGCAAATACCGGTAGTGATATACTAGTATTATCATCTTCAAACAATTTTACATTACTTTCATTAATAATGATTTCGTTATGCTCCAGCATAGCAGTATACATATCTAACACACTACTCATAGTACTTATAACTGATTTATTCACTGAAAATTGAAGATCGGAATTCAGTAGTTTCTTGATGTTTCCAACTTGAGAAACTATAGCCCTATTATTAATAGCCGATGTATAATTCTTATCAATAATATCTATTAAAATATTATAGCTTGCTGGGTCTTCAACCTTTATTTTAAATTGGGTTTTCAAATCCTCTAATACATATTCTTCAACTTTCCCATTAGCATCTGTTATTATATGATGCTCGATGAATCTAGTGTAAGCTATCTGATAAAGTTCTTCCCACATCAAACCGGATAAATTAATCACACCATTTATGGTATCATCTCTATAATCGTTTAATTCAGTACGTTTTAATACCTTTTGTTCTGGCAATTCGATATCTAATCTGAATCCGCTTGCGACTGTAAACGTTTTCAAATTATATACTAAAATAAAATCAGAACTTTCTTCTTTATTAAACTCATACATGAGTATATATTTATCTTTTACATCTATTAAAATTTTTGGAATTTTCATCTTTATTCCTCCTTTAATCTTCGAAAACTGTATTTAAAAGGGAAATAGCATTTTCACAATATTCGCATATTCTTTTCTTAGCCATTATCACATCATCGTATGATAATCCAAGAAACTCGGCATTCACTAAATAAATTATTTTATTATCGCTTGTAAATGTAATAGGCTTATCGCCATTAATAATTACATCAATAATTTTAGAAAGTATTTGCTCAGCAGTATAACTTGTACAATTAGAATATACTCCCTTGTGTATTCCAGTTATCATTTCTTTTTTATTTATTTCTACTCTAGCACCAAAAAACAAACTTCTGGCATCTACGATATACTTTATGATATCAGAATTAGGAGTATCCTCATCCTGGTCTTTCATATAATCTATCAGTATTACTCCTATTAATTTATAATAATAACCATCATCGTCTTTTGTTAACTGATATAAATATATCTCATCTAACTCTTTACTTACTATATTAAATTCTGGTGCTTTCATTCATATACCTCCTCATAAGCATTATAAATAATATCTTTAAATAGATTTATAATATCGACTTTGGTTAACTTATTGACATTTGCATCTTCTAATTCTGGAGTTATAAATACGGTATATTGGTTAAACATATTTTTTAGCTTCTATAAGACGAGTCCTATAGAATAACACATTCCCGTATTTAGATCCAACTGATTTATAAAAACATACAGCGCGTGAAATCAACGGATTATCTTTCACGCTAGAGGTATTCCTACTAGCAATTGCTATTTTTATCATAACAGAATAGTTATTACTCTCTTCTGTTATTTTATATAGGTCTAAACTACTATTATAGGTACCGCCATTATTTAATCTAATCATATATTTAACTTCCACATCAGATATCCTCCAATATTATTTTCTTTAGTGTTTCTCCATCTATAAATTCATATCCCTCCTGATCATTTATATATCTAGCAAGAATTTCATATTCAGTCAGTGTTTTGTCGAATACATAATCATATTTATTTTGTATTTCTGATTCTTGTATTTTCATTGCCCTATCGTGAACTTTATCTCTTTCTACTTTGAGCTTTATATCCTGCTTATTTCTAAAATATTGGTTTAGAAGTTCCATTTTTTCAGAAGGATAATCACTACCTATACAAATACGAAGATAATCAATTCCATTATTTTTCTTAAGGTTATTGATATACTCTATAACCTCCTGAGGATCTGACAATAGTATATCATCAATATTGATAGTGTCATATCTAAATGACTGTATAGTCTCAAGATGCATATAATACTTTCTGGTATCAAGATTATATAGAGTTATAAGAAACCCCTTTGCATTTTCTTCCCCAAATGAAGTTCTAATAGGAGACCCAGTATAATAAAAATCACTATCAAAACATCCTCCCGTATGCACATGACCAGATACAATCGGACCACAACAATATTGAAAATCATTTATAGTGAACAATCTTGACTCTTTTACATTGTCTCCATATACAGCGCCTTTTATAGTACCATGCATTATAGCCATGTCATAATAGTCTCGATACAAATAGGATTCATATATTTTTTCATCTACACCATATAATTCCGGTATGCATAATATAGACATTCCTTCTATATGAAGTATATTCAAAGTTTCTATTACATAGGCCTTATAAAACGGATTATTTTGATAATGATAAAACACATTTAACTGGTCTGCATCATGACTTTTTGTACCTGCCAATAATATTACTGACGCATTTTTTGTTCTAGAAATCTCCATAAGTCTTCCCACAAATAAAGTAGCATAAGTTATGGGATTACTATCTGCCATGAATTTCCTATCATATAAATCTCCAGCAACTACTATCAAATCTACTAACGGTAACTGTTCTATCCTTTGAAGAAATTGTTCTTCTAATATTTCATACTGAACCTTTGGGTCTATCTTTCCGAAATGTATATCAGCAATACTTATAATAACTTTATTGCCGCGTACTACTTTACGTGTAATATCATAATTCTCATATACCATTCCAGGTATCATAATATATATCCTGCCTCTCTAAATATATCTCTTATTTTAAGAAGATATATTTTATCTTTCATCAATAATTTATTGTATTTGTCCAAGCATTCTTCTCCATACACATAGACTACACAATAATTATATATAGACATTAAGATTATTGGTCTTAATGTATTATCTAAATTTAATCTTTTTAGCGTAGGATGCAATGAAATTGTTATATAATTTTCATCACTATCATGTGTACTAATGTGAATGTGCCAACGTTCTCCCTCTTTACCGGATGCACAGACTGTTAAATCATAATTATAATACTTAAAGGCAAATTCAATTGACCCATAATAAGATATAAGCGGCAATACTCTCTTTACCATTGGTATTTCATTCATCATGCCAGATATATATTGTTTATTATGATCAAAATCTGAATCAAGCACTAACAATTCTTGTATCATGCTATACATTATATGGATTCCCAGATGAAACTTATCAAAGAAATCCTTTTTAAGCCTATGCTGAACATATTTCTTTGCCACATAATATCTTATCTTGTTATCTTTTAGATATTTTATTTCTTTCATAACCCCAACTAATTCAATCAACATTCTTTCCTCCTGTGTATTTAATAAAATATATTTCTATATTGATTTTCCACTTGTATTCTGTTAATGTATGAGTACGTTAACGATAAAAATGTTTCTTCACACAAACCGATAAATCCGGGATACTCAGGCATAGATTGATCTAGTATATATTCCTCAAAACTTATTTCTTTTTTACTAAGTTTTATGATTCCACAACCATATATATCTATGCCATATAATTCTCTAAGCATATATTTATATGCTGATAGCTGCAAGAAATATTTAAAAGATGCATGATTACTTGTTTTGAAATCCAAAAGATATAATCTTCCAAATATTTCTATCAAAATGTCTAGTGTGCCCCCAAACCAAGGGCACACTAATGCTTGTTCTTGCATAACTATATTATAGTTTTTAAGAGATACTATTTCCCACCATTTTTTAAATGAACCATAAGCATAAGAAACTTCATTACGATAACCAGTAGGTATAGAACTAATATCCAAATCACAGGAGTTTTGAAGAAAATTTTCTATTCCGTTATGAACGTATGTTCCTTTGGTTGCTGCTTGCTCTAAAACATCTTCATATCTTTGATGCTTGACTCTTCCTATGAAGTTAGACCACTTCATTAAATGATCTTCATGAATCATAGCAGATAAAATCTCTGTCACTCTAGGAACCGGATATCTATTGTTATACATATAATGAGAATTATCTATTCCGGCTTCATCCATATTGATCTTTCTTAACAAACTTTCTATACTCAAAATATTCAATCCTTTCAAATTTTCAATTCTGAAATTCTAGCCTTTTCATATTCGCAACAGTATTTGTCTGGAAGAATAATATCAAAAGTAATCAGCGACATACGAGAAAAGATATTCATCTTCTGACCAGGCAATTTATTTCTAATAATCGTATATCTAGCATTAGCAAATAATTCACCATCTCCTGCCGCTTTCATGACTAAATCGAAAAACTTATCATGTCTGCTTATTCTTATATAGACAAATTCGCTGTTATTTATATTTGCGTTATCACGTATAACCGATACTATAGAACCGCAATTGTGCAAAATATCGGTTTGAACAAACGATAATTTGTTAAGAGTGCCATCGGAGTTGTATAACCGTGAAATCAGCTCATCGACACTTCCAAATAATTGAGCATATGTAGATGACTTTTTAATAAGCATGTCATCTATAGCTCTATCATATGCTTCTCTTGTAACATAATTCCTATTACAGCTGTAATGATACGTTTCTGGAAGTCTTTTTGATAAACTCTTTGAGTCTATATTATTAATCACTACATAGGTTATCTGGTTAAGATGACCGGTAATGGGGGGTTTGCGATTTCCTTTTGAAATTAATTTATCTTTTTCTTCTTTGCTTAGATGGTATTTACAAAATGAATTCCTAGTAGGAATTTTTAAAACCACTGTATCGTCATATTTGCAGCAACGTCTATTCATTTTCTCTACCTCCATCTTACCGTACAAATACATCAAAAGTTATTATTTCATCTACCGAATATGCATTGCCTTGTGTACAATTTCCCATATATCTCATACCTGCAGTTAATCTATTAAGTAAATTGTTTTCCTTAAGAAGTTGGTATATCCCATTGTCTTCTTTTATTTCAAGAGTAATATATTCATCAGTGACTTCAGTAATTCTTCCTAACGAATTTTCCAATTTTATAGTTTGCATTCTTTCACTACTGGTAAATGACGTATAATTATCTGAAATATATTCTGAATAAATAGGTATACGTTGATTATTTATCTTTTGCATAAATTTATCAATAGCAATTTTATACGATTGCATATCATATGTTTTGCCATTTTTATTTTCTTCTCCAGGTTTACACACACGCGCAATTGTCATTTCTAAAATATTGTTTTCCATCTCTATTTCTCCTTTATGCTATTCATATTTATTATATATTATTAATAAAAAGTTCTAGCGATATTTATTTTGAAGAGGAACATCAGGGTAAAATTATACGTCATAAGGAGGATTTTATCTCATGGAACAACAAACGAAAAACTATAGCGCTTCTTATTTATATAATAAAGGAAACTTTGAAAAGTCAATTGTAAAGTTTATAATGTCTGCAGATATTGTAGACAAAAATGACAAGTCATTTGAAGATATAAGGTATGATGTGAAGAGAAGACAAGTAACCTCGTCTCTTATGAAAGTTCTCAATAGTGATAATATTATACTGCTTAAAGCAAAAACTAATGAGCAAGCATTATCCAGATCATTTAAAGTATTTGCTGCATCAGATATAAGGAGTGGAGATAGACGCACTAAAGTGTTCATTGACTGTACTGCTGTAATAACAGATAAAGATGGAGCATATAATATAGCAGATAAAAATATGGATATTTTCATATCTTATCTTTTAAATGCTATGGTTACTTTGATATATTGGGTACAACCGCAAAAATTGTTAAATAACACTGCTATCATAGAAAACGGGTCACAAGCATTCTCTGACCTTACATCACATGTAGTAGACTACATGAGAATAGGTTCTGTTGATAAGATAAGAGAGAGAACTAAATATCTGGCAGCTCTTTATTTCCAATGCGGAATCATGTGTAAAGAAATGACAGATAGTATTTATCAACGAGCAAGAAAAATATCTGGATTCAGCAATAGAGAAGCAGATGTTGTTAATTACCTTATGGGTGATGAAGAGAAGATATTTAAAGATGTAAATACTTTTGTCGAGTCATTAGGAAGAGTTCTTAAAATAGAAGACAAGCTCAACTTAGATAACTTTATCGAGAGATGGGCTTGGCTATTCGGGTCTGGAACTGAGTATGGAACAGAGATATTTACTGCATTTTCTTCTCTATTGACAAATGCATACGTTGGAGCATATATCAATAATCAGAAGACTATAGAGAAGGTTTGCGGAAGGACTTTAGTAGACTATACTAATGCTATATTTAAAATAGGGAGTGAACTTGCATAATGGATACTAGATCTATAGATTTAAACGGTCTTAATGCTTTGCAAGATAAAGTTGTCTATAAGACAAATAACGATAAACACGTTTTAGCTCAAGATGTGGAAAGAACCATTAGAGAGCCCGAGTTCATTTTACTCGGGTTTCTCAATGGTTATTCTTATTCTTCTGCTTCTGGATACCTTGCAAAGGAGACATTAAAAGGACAAAGAATAGCACAAATTTCTCTAGAAGTAGAACACGGCTATTTCTATGAAGGGTTAGAAGTAATGTATTTTACTGGGGGAAAATATATATACTGTGTAGATGAGTCTCTTCATATATTATGGGAGAAGGAATTAAATGACTATATTAGATCCATAAGCATGGACTTTTATGGAAATGCCTATATCATTTTTATGAATAGTAGACTCATCTTAAAATACAATAAAAAAGGAGAACAATTACTTTATCTCTTAGACAGTGAAGATGTAAGTAAAGAACAAAGAATCTATAAAACATTTATAACCCCAGATTCTGTATTTATGTATCTTATAGGATCTTCTTTTTATGACTATGAAAAGGTAGACACATTTATTGATGTTTACGATACAAGAAAAGCAGAAATTATAGAAAGACAATTTCTGTATAAAGAATTAAGACATATAAAACAAGATGATCCGTATTATGAATTTTACGATATAAGAGTTATAGGAGACTATATCTATCTTTATGGTAAGCAATATATTATGAAGGTAAATCTTAAACTCATAAAAATGTGGCAATATTCCCTTGGATATAATCCGATATCTAGATTACCAAACGATCTTGCATATATAGAATACGACAATTCTAATTATGAAGAAGGAATCTATTTTGCTGAAGATTTATACGACACAAAAGGCCACTCCATAGGGAAACTTACTAATACCGGACATCTCGTTTGGCAAATACAAAATACAGAAAACTCTATGATTATAGATTTTCAATTATCCGTATATAATGGAATACTGTATACTTTAAATATACAAGATATCAATAATACCAAATCTTATATATTGTCTATCGATGATGGAGCATTTTTACTTCAAGTAGATAATGGAAATCTAGTAAAGATATCTGAATATAATGATGAATTAATAAATCCAGAAAACTATTTTGGAATGAGACTCATCGGAAGGCAAATCAAAGATGGTATAGAGAAGTTTCTAAAAGTTCCATTAATGCATGACACAGGTCCTCTATTGGTAGACGAACATACTTTGTTATATGCCAAAATAAATAATGATCACTATACTGATCCAGAAAATTATATATATTTCTATTTACTGGCATCAGATAGATTAGATCAAAAGAATTCAGCAACGGTTTTGACTACTATACAAGGACAAATAATCACTACATACTTTGGTTCTGGTATTATGACTAAAGAACCATATACTGATACTATAGAGCATGAATTTATTAATGATGATTCTTCTAATAGGATATCTACTAAAAATAATAAGAATTTGGTTAGAAAAGGAGAATACTATTCTAGAACTAGATATCTATTAGCCGATAGATTCAAATTTAGAAAATATCTTGTAACTAAGAAAACTCATACTCCAATAATCACCAAAGCGATGCATAACTTTATTGGAATCAAATCAAGATACGTATATAAATACGTTATGAAAAGGCTTACTGATATTGATGTGATAGTAGAATTTCTTGAGCAAAATGGAATATTAGATACTATGATTCCGTATTATGTAGATAAGCTCAGACACCATACGACTCACATGATTAAAGATATGCAGTTAGCCGGAGCTCCAAATCTTTATGACATAATGCCAGTGAAAAAGTTTGAGTATAAGTTTGATGGGTATGACTACCCAATACGAAAATCTAATACTCAAATATATATGCTCAAGAATATTCCGTATAATAAAAAGAGAGATTTTAAGTCCATATTTATAGATAGCATGGCTAATCTAGTAGAAAATAAAGAAATCAGACCGTTCATTCTGTTTGTTGGAGGTAGAGCTATCAAATGGTCTGACATGGTTATTGTAAGAGACTGGCTCTATTCATATGCAGTAATAAGGAATATAAAGGAGAGAAATTACAATGTAGATGCTGTGATCTTTCCTTGTACTATAAGATACGGGGAGGACAATCAAATTCTCCCTAGTGACCATGGTCATATGTATTTCGATAGCGATGGAATTCTCACTGAAGATGTCGATAAGATTGCTTTTCGTATGGAAGTATTAGACCCAAATGTATCGGCTGATGATATTTACCTAAACAATGAAAAGTGTTTTACTTTGTCTAATATAAGATTAGATCAAATTTCGGATACTAATAATCTGATAGTGTTTGAAAACGGTAAACTCTATGATGATAGTAGATTTTACTTGAGACCCTTTGGTATGCACGCATATAGATGGTTAAAAGATACTACTCCATATATAAAATCTTTTTATTATAATAAGGCAAATGATTCTAAGAATCTGCTTGTTACATTGCCGAATGATAAAGAAGTTCAAAACGATACTTCTTTAATTTCAGCCGGAAATTCTGGGGTTGACCAGCAATATACTGATAGCTTCCAGAGACAATTTGATTTTAAATTATCCAGTAAGAAAACTTATGCTAGAAATATTGCTGAAGCCACCAGGTACATTTTGACTTATAATATGCAGCTTCTTATAGACTACTATAAAGACCAAGCAAATTTTAAGTCATATAATTATACTGGAGAACAGTTATACAAGTTAATGCCTCCTGAAGGTGCCTGGATACGCATTCCTAGACAAAGACGTAATGGTTTAGACGACTTTATAATCGTTTTCCATAACGATAGACTCTATCATCATTATAAAGAGATAGAATATGAAAATAGATACTTTAAAATACCAGTGTTCAATCATATAAAGAGAGAGGATAAAGTAGAAATACTGCATTTCAAAAATGTAGACAATGCTTATTACGATATTATAGTAAGCAAAGATAAGGATGACTATATAACTAGAACTTTAAGACACGATAATTTCTTATTATTTGCTAATTCTCCAACTGGTAAGAAACCATATGATGAGTTTAACGTGGAAAATAATGAACAATATGAAGTTTCATTTGAATATCGTAATGTATGGGAAGGGAAGAAATACGTGAAAACACAAATATCTTTAGATGACCCGTATTATTATGATAAGGCTCTTAAGATCGTTTCAAAGCGTCAATTTGCATGGATGCATTATCATGTTCAGTCTACTACTAATACTTTTAAATTGAATCCGCAGTTTAGATTTTGCAGAAATAAAAATCAATATATGGTATTTGTAGATGGATTAAAACTAAATAATGATGATTTTGCATTACAAGTTATGTCATCAGAGCATCAAATAGACTGTATGACTATAGAAACCAATAAAGAAATATCTTCTGGTTCCTATATATACTTTATCTATGTTCCTGATGCTTATGATGAACTGATAGTGCATAACTATTCATCACAAACGTCAAACGGGGACATAACTTTAGATTCTTCTGAATTGGAGTATCCATTCGATAAAGATCTATTTTTAGTTTCAATAGATGGTGAAAAAATATTAAATTCTAATATACAGAATATATCAAGCCATAGAGTTAGAATAACTCATAAGGAACAGCCATTTAAAGAAATTTGTATAAATCGATTTATGCAACCGGATGCTTTATTAAAAGAAGTATTCAGCTATGGAGACTCTTGGAGCAGAGCAGTGGATACGTTATCTCCAAAAGATTATATAAAATTATTCAAAGATGCCAAAAAATAAAATATAGGGAGCCTCCAACAAAGGCTCCCCGATTTTTGTCTCATATCAACTCCACTTTCCATGAACCATTCATTATCAATGTAAAAAATTTATTATAGTTTACTTGAAATTGATCGGCATCTCTGTTAGTCATAATTATATTAACCATAGAATTGTCTCTGGTGTATGAAACTATAGCTCCTGGTAAATTGTTCAAACTGATTCTTAACTTATCACTATGAAGTATTCTGTAAACAAGGTCATAGTTATTCTGCAACCAGTTATAGAGTTGATATATGTGCGCTAGAGTTGCTTTCTGAGTATTATGTGTAGCCATCTCATCAATAACTATATAGTCTTTTTCATCAACTCCAAATATAAGGTCAATATGATATGTCAAAACATCACTTTTTACCATCATCAACGGAAGAGAAATGTTCTCCGGATTGGCCGGTAGTATATTCGGAAAGTGAACGAAGTTTATTTTTAATACCTCATACTTATCATCAAAAGATATATTATAAAATCCACACTTTTCACATTTACCACCAGGAAGAGAAAATCCTAAAGAATTATCAAACCCATCCAATGAAATGAACTTATTCTCGGTATCAACGATAATTTCATATTCAAAGATATCTTCGCTAGATGAGAAAGTTGTCGTTCCATCGATGTATAAGGAATGAACGTCCAAATGCTCCTGTTTCTTTAACAAAATAAATCTGCTGCTACCTTCATATGGAACAGCGGTTATTTTATCATCTTCTATTCTATACCCTCTACTGTTCCAGTAAAAAATGTTTTTTATCAGTTCTTCTACTTGATCCATCTCTTGTCTCCTTTTTTTTAGTATTATCTATTCACTAATATAATATATATTTAAATATATAGTATATTACATTTTATTAACAAAATTATCCAGGGAGGGAGAGTAACCTATGAGTGCTAAATTATTTATTCACGTTTTAATGATTCTTTCAGATCTCGCAATTATCATATGCGGAGCTATAATAATATATAGCATATATTATTTTATCTCAAGAATTTCAACCAAAAGATTCTTATGTAGATACATAAGAAGGAAAACTAAGTTAAAGAAAATTATAGAATATATTGTATTCAATAGTGATGTAAATCATTTCTATTCTAGTGATGCATATGCAGAATATGTAATAGAATATGCATCCTATATTATAGAACATGTCATACAAACAGATTCTAAATTAAAATTTAGAAAATTTTATAATATATTAATTATCAACAGTGCGATAACTCGTTTACTATATAAAGTAAAGAAATACCAGCCATTGGTAGATTTCATTTATGAATACTATGAAATGTATTTTGACGAATTTCAGTTTGAGATCCTGCTAAGAGGGGTATACGGATACGGGAGAAACAACAAAAAATCTAAGTCAAAAAATACTACATTAGATGAAACGCCGACAGACATAGCATCACATCTAATAGATGAAGAAATAGAAGAATCTGGGACTACTGATATTTTCCAAGCATTAAATGATTTCTTAGACTAATAAAAATAAAACTCTAGGATCAAACGATCCTAGAGTCATTCATTTTGTTTATATAAATTAATTGCTCGTTCACATAACTAAGATTTATATAAATTCCTATACTAGACCTCTTTTGCTCTAATTTAGCTTTCACAGACATCACGTAATTATCCCAGTCTATATCTATATAAACCTTTTTAAAATTATTATATAAATTAATCTCCATGAATATTTCTGGAGATAGACCACTATCTTTTGTTTTCTTTAATACTTGCTGTAAATCGTGATTGTTCATGAGTTCACTAAAATCTATAGTATCAAGATAATAATCATCATTATCCCAATCTGTAGTTAAATATATTGGCCATCCATTACTATTAGTCTTAGGAATATCATATATATTTCTAAGATTATATAATCCAACTGTTTCTCTTTTCTTTTTCTTCTCAAGAAGGAGAGTATGATCAGTATAGTATATATAAAATTGTGGAACTGGTATTCTTAATTCTGCATTCATTTCTATATGAAAATTATTATCTAACTGGCCTTGTCTTTCTCCATCATCCATAGACAATGAATCTAAACAAGACATGTGTAGATAAATTCCAGATGCTCTTATGAAAAACTCACTATTACCATTTATAGTTCTAAACTTATATAAAAATGGTAGTCCGGACCTTTCATTAAGATGATTTAAAAATCCATACACATCTTTAACATTCATATTTTCATCAGTTTCAAACCCGGCATCGTTTGCTACATGATACATTATATCTTTAGGAACATGAAAATCCATATCAGCATAAGCCGAATCAGTTTGTCCAATTTTAAATGCTAACCTCATGAATTCTGCTATATCTATTTGCTGTGCTCTTGTGCTTAATCTAACCCTAAATATAAAGTTAATCTTCATCAATTTCATATGCAAGCCAATAAAACTACAGGCGTCATAATCTCTATAAAAACTCTTATCATAATTATGAATCCTCATAGCAAATTGTTTTAATCCTCCTGGATGCACATCTACATAATCACGATTATACTCCCAATCCATCATAGATTGTATACTAAGAGCTGGTTTTTCTACTGTAAGCAACTCTTTTCTGGATAGTTTTCTATAATCGTCAAATACAGATTTTCCATTTATATAAATAGTCTTAAAAAATCCATCATCAAATTTTTCTAAGAACCATTTTTTCATATATTCTACTCCAAGAGAATATCCATGAATAGTAGACGGAACTGCTATATCACAGTTAAGATCAAAAGCTCCAATAGTGTGTTCACTTATCCCATTATACCTTCTAAGCATATTAAATACCTCCATAATAATTAAGTAGATGTTTCAAGATGACAAAAAATAAAAGATTATGACCAGTGGAGAAATCTCCACTGGTCATTACATTTGCTACTACAGATTGTATTTAGCCATATAGATTCTTATAGAGCATGAGATTAAAATTATTTCAATTAGATTCGCATAATAACCTAGATTAAAATATTTATACTTAAGTCGAGATAATATATAAAACTCAAGATTCATTTGAGTATTTAGATTATAATCCATTTACTCAGATTAAATACAATAATTAAACTATCCACTGAATAATTTTCAGCCGCATACTACCAAATCTCAGCTTCTTCCATATACTAAATAGCAAAACATTTATGTTATCCATGGGGTTTGGATGATATTTGTCAAAACAATGATCTTCTACTATACGTTGATATGATCCATGCATTTCATAATCATCGTTCATATCATTTATTCTACTTTTTAATGTGTTAACAAAATCATTAGCTTCATTTTCTGTTGTGAAAATATATGGTTTAATACTTTCACAATCATGACCTATCAATGGGCATATTAATCCCTGTCGAGTAATAACACTCCCAAAAAAAGTAGAAGATGGGCTATATATTCTAATAGTATATGCAAACTTAGTATCTGAATATATTCGCAGTGTCCGTTCTCTAATATAATCTCCAATGTCCCTGTTAATATATCTTATTACCGATACCCCATATGGGAAAGTAACTCCTCTATTGATCTTATCCCCATAGCCGTTCCTTATAGTTTCAATTGCATCTTTAACTTTTCCAAGAAATAATCCATATTCATCATGAGGATTGTGTGGGAAATAATAATCTACACCGTCCTGTGAAGGAATTATCTCTTGGCAATCAACTTGTTTTCCGTTATCGTCATACACTGCTATCTTATTAACAATACGTAAAAACTTTTCTTCAGTGGCATCATTTAATGCTTTAAATATTCTTGTTTTCATAGTTATAGCACCTCCCCTTTCTTCCTCTTACTTAATAAAAATTTCTCACATTTGTTAAAATCACTTTCGCTTATATTTAATTTTTTGCATATGTCCTTTTTTGAAGATGAACCATTTTCATACTTCATGTAATATAAAGTGAACCCCGTAGGAATAGGATGAAAACTATATTCGCCAGTTTTAATACTTAAATTAACGTGTTTTAGCCCATTCTTATCTTCATAAACTCTTTTATACTGTGAAAATGTACACGGTCTGATACCAATTTCTGCGGCGGCATCCTTGGCTCTCATGACCCTATCTATGTATACCTTTTGATAGTAATCTCCGAAATTTTTAGGAAAGTATTGCTTAGATCCATTTGAAACATTACTTTTATTATCAGGAACCAGAGTATCAGATTCTCTAATACTATTGATTGACTCTCTCTCTCTAGAGGGTTTCTCTTTCAACACCAACGGTTTTATTCCATATAATAAACACAAACCGTTTTGCAGTTTGTTAAGTAACGCTGGATCCTCAATAGTACCTTGATAATAATTTATATTTTTCATATATACAGGGCATTGTTTAGTTAAGTCTATCATCCTCCATTCATCGTTTTCATAAAACTTCATAGGAACATAAATATTTCCCTTATTTATTCTAATAAAGTCCACATACTCTTGTACATTTTGATCTGTAATTGCAACTTTTTCATGCGGGGTGCGTATTGGAGCAACCATAACGCTAACAGCCATATCCAATGGTTGTTGAATTATCACACACGGTCTCGTTTTAGTCATTCCATCACCCAGACTATCATTATCAAGATCGCATGTGTATACATCGAATTGCCGAAATTTACGCCTCAGATTATAATTCTTTTCTCTAGTTTTAAATTGCATTTGGAATCCTCCTTGGTAATATTTTTTATTGCTTCATGGATATAATATGCAATTATCAAAAAATAAAATAACAGGACCCGCGTTTACGCAGGCCCCGCAAAGTCATGCTTATTCTTTAAGAAGATTTTTACACAAAGATATCTTATGCATTTCTATCATAGATCCAGATATTTTTAGCTTTTTTTGCATTATTTCTAAAGATAGCTCTGCTAATGCCAGATGTTTGACAATAGGTGCCGAATGTGTCTCTAAATCCTCTAAAAAGTCTGACGTTGAATCGTAATTCTTTCTCAATACAGTTGCATAATCGCATATAATACTATTCAAATGCGATTGAGAATTAATCAAAAACAATATAACGTCTTCTAAATTCATATCAGCATATGCCGAAATTGTCCTCTCCACAAGGTCTGTATTGCTCTGTTCACTCATTGTTAATACCCATCCTTTTCAATTGGCGATTTAGCTTCTCTAATCGTATCTCATTTACAACAGCGTCTTTTATACCAAACATGTGTTTCACATTAGCAATAGTATTTTCGACATCTGCAATCTCACTAATAATATTAGAAAGATTACTAGATGAATTAGACGGACATTTATTTTGAGTCCTTATTGCATATTCCGTTTCGTAGATATTTCTTTGACGCTTAGATAACTCCTTTATCAGTTCAGACATTTCCTCTATGCATACTTCTATCTCTATCTGAATAGTAGAGTTAGCACATAACTCTTTCATTTTACGATTTAATAATAAATCAACTTCTTTCATCATTAGTCCTCTCTTAGTTTCGATTTCTTGACACTATCTCTCGTATTTTGTTTAGATTATCTTGTGAGTAATTTCCTCTTGATAGTTTAAGCATCGTATAAGTATTAATGATTGTATCTCTCTTATGATTTACTGAGTTATTGAACTCACCATCATTCTTAGAGATATATGCAGCATTCCTTGGATTAAATACATCAGATGCTCTTTCTAAGAATGCCTGATTGATTATCAGTAATACATTCAATACATCACCATCAAAATCAGCAGCCATCGGCTCAAGAATCTGCAGTGGTACTCCCATCGTATACCCGTCTGTCATCTTCACACAATACATTTGGAATATTGACCCATAAGATATCGTAGGATTACGATTTATAAGTAAAGGCAGACCTCTTTTGCTCTTATCGTTATCTATCAATGATTGTATAATATTGGCCACGGTTTCATTTCTAGTAATGCAAGCCCTATACCAAAAATTATATGCATCATTATAATTCATAGAATATGACTTGTGCAGAATATTTATAATCCTTTGCTGCAATAATTCACATAGCGCAGAATACGGAAGAGACACCTCATCTATTCTAAGCATTGGGTCTCCTACTATAACATCTCTAGACGTGAAATTATACCTTCCCCCTATAAGAGTTCTGATAGCTCCCTTTTTCCCTGAAAGTATGGCTTCTATAGAAGTATAAAGCTCGTTAAACTTCATCTGCAAATTGTACAGACATTGAAGTTTTGGTTTTTTCATTCTAAATAATTTTAGAGACTCGTTATTAATTTGTGTCTTCAACTTGTTAATCATCATATATAAAGCATTAGTATCTTCATAATATAATGATTTAGCATCAAATTCAAATGGTCTTAGTAAAGAAGTAAAAACAGGAATTGAACTCGTAAATACATCTCTACGATGTTCCATTATATCGTCATAGTATGCCATTTTCTGTTTCTTTTTATTAATGTAATGAAACATGATTTCATCGAATCTCTCTATGAAATTCATCATACCTATGGCAAAATATGGCTCGTCATCCGGAGCTTTTATTTCCATATCATGTCCGTCTTCGTCTTTTGTAGTATGCTCAACGTCAAGAATATTTTGTAAAGTTTCTGTTCCTATGATGAATTCTATGGACTTATAAAATGATGGATGAATAATTTGATATGGTTCTTTAAGGACTATCCAACCAGTATAATCAAAATTATCATCGACATATTTTACTTTTGTTCCACACACTTTACATTTAACTCCATCGTTAATCTTATGTGTGGTAGCACCGCATTCACAGCGATATTTATTAGCAAACTGATTTATATCTTTGAGAGTTTGCCCATACTTTGGACTAAATATAGAATTTGGATCTTTGATATCCTTTTTAATACCTTTAGTATCTGATACTAAAAATCCATTGTTAGAAAGAATATCAAGTATTCTCTCATCATCAAAGTTAATTCTTGTCAGCTTAGTCTCATATCTGTACTCGTCTGAATGCGGATAAGTCAATTTAATATTCATTTTTGCTTGACTATCCATTTTATCCTCCTGTGCTTCATTTTATTGTATTTCATCGTTATAATATACGATTATTGTTTAAGTTGCGATTTTTATAAAAATAAAATAAGTGGAGCAGTCACAATCGACCGCTCCACGTTATTTAAGACTTATCTAGAAATCAAATAGTCCTTGGGGATTTCAGCAAATTTACTACCATTTTTTATATCATAAATGGTTTTTAAGCTAAATTCTCCTATAAAATTAGAATAAATCTGATTACAAGGCATTCCCTTTTCAAGCATAATACATACTGCTCTTACTGCCTCTTCTTTAGACATAAACCCACCATTACGTATGTCACAAAGAACTTTGATCTCAAATGAATTTTTCCATTCAAGATTCCACACATAATCATTAGTTTCTACCCAATTTTTATGATGAACAAAAAATCTATTCAGATATTTGTCATAACCTGTTTTTGGAATAAATGCTCTAGCAACAAGACGAGCCACCATTACTCTTTTAGAGCATCCATCAGTTGTTCTAAGCTGCACTGTATTATAACCAGTCGACTTCGTCTGATATGACATCTCTTGACCAGTCTTAAACGAAAGCACCCTTCCAAAAGAGGAAATCACATATGAATCGGGCTTTATATTTAGAAAATCGATTATATAAAATCTTTCTTTTACCCATTCTCCGTTTACCTTTTTCTTCTTAGTATCTCTTTTATTTATAGGGTTATAGTCATAAAAATTATTTGAATTTGGGGTTATATCTAAATGAAAATTCATATACATAATTCTAAATCCTCCAATTAAAATATTTTATCTAAATCTACTTCCATAAACTCTTTTACTGAATTATGGAATGATTTCATAGATATATTTTTTAATGTAGATGGAATTTTTGGCGTAGCCGCCCCCACATTTTCTTTATGTAACCTATAAAATGAAGTTCCTAAACATTTACTACACTTTTCTCCATTTTTAGACTGGCATAAAGAAGCAAATCTAAAGTGCACAGTTTTGCCTATGTACTTATCCATATTTTGAGATGTAAGTTCTACTAACTTGTTTCCTTCCTTCATGTAGAAATACATATAGGAAAGGATATTCTTTTTATCTAGTTTTACTGTTATCGTATATGGAGTACCACAATCAGAACCCTCGGGTCCTGCATGAATATGCTGTAATGCATTTACAAACAATTTCTCTAAATGACCACCATTAGCCGTTTTAATGGCGCGGTTATATGGGCCTTCAGTAAGAGAAGCTGCAAACAAAGCATATTCCTCAGCAGATATGCCATCTATAAGATTAGATGTAGCCACCTTATATGGAACTTTAGCATTAGGATTGGGGTCTTTGATTATTCCTTTCATAACAAACATGTTTTTGAAGTTATTATTAAAGCTTCCTCTAGCTCCAGAAAGGAACATATCCATAGATGGGTCATCTTTCATATACTCTCTGGCATACTCCAATAATTCTTTTTCCATCTTGGCTCCAACCAAATAGTCTCCAGCATCTAAGTCTTTCTTGTATTTTTTAAGCAATTCTCTCTTTTTGATATTAATTGCTCTAGTACAAGTAAGCATCTTATCTGTAAAATTTGGAGATAAAATGCACACATAGTCCATGAATAACTGATACTTTAAATTGTATCGTTTAAATGCTTCTAGTTCTATTCTGTCTTCAGCCAAAGCATATGATAATACTTGGTTCATATAATCGTATTCATCACCATTGATAGATTTATTTATATAACCAAATATATCAAAAAAGTCTTGTTCTATAAAATATTTATTAAAAATCCATATACCGACAGTAGTGGTAAATTTATTTTTATTTCTCTTACCTTCGGGTCCATAAGAACCAGCAGGAATTTCTATTATATCATATGGGTTAAACCTTGTTCTACCATTGAACTCTCCAAATGTTTCCATTATAGTAGTTCTAGTATATTCGTGGAGACTATCTCCAATATTTAGTAAAAATTCAACATCTGTTGGTTTTGTAATGGTAGATGATTTTCTTTTGTCACTGCTCAATTCCCTAAACCTCCTTTCGTGCATCCTTATTAATAAGTTGAAGACAAAAAATAAAACCTGTGCCGAATTGCTCCGGCACAGGACAGTTTATTTAATTTTCTGATTATTTATATACATTTCCATTCCTTGTTCTGGAAAAGCTCCTATAATCATGTCGACTACATCGTCTTCAGATAGTATTATCTCATAATCTTCCGAGCAGAATTGACATTCGTAGTTGACTTCTGGGTCTGGATAAGCATTACCGTCATTATATGCAAAATGGGTATTAGGAATCTTATTAATGTCCCCACACCTTTCGCATACGAATTCTAAGGTACCAGTATCATTTTCATCCATATCAGATACAGTATCTATGGCATCGAATGTCTGAATAAACTCGGTGTCACTTTTTCTTAAGAGTATCATAGAGAATTGATTATCCGAATTGAGGTTGCAGATAACCGCACTCTCGATATCCTCTACATTTAAATTGATTTCTTTTTCCATTAGTATCTCCTCCTATACGTTTAGTATATCTTTCTTTTAATAAAGTTGTTTAGATAAACATTTTTTAATTTAAACTCTGCAGCTGATATTAAAATACTCCTTAACTTTATCTATATTTAAGATCTTTCTTTTTACTTGAAGATCTAAGGTTTTTGTTAGTTTTTCGCTATCATGCCAACCTTTAATTGCTCTCATGTATATTACGTCGCATTCATCCGTCTTTATATCAAATTTTACCAACATAATCATATTTATAGGAGTAATTGTATTAAATTTTACTACAGCTTCAAACGTAACATAATCGTCTCCTAAATCATACACTGTATCTATTACTGAAATGGGTAATTTTCTTCCGTTTGTAAATTCTACATAATGATCGCTTTTAAAATCAGCGGTTTCAAAATATTTAAAGTTTTCAGGTTTCAAATATTGATCTTTTTCCATAACATCTGGAAAGTGACCAATCATTAGAGCCAATTTCATTCCATTATAAATCATCTGTATTTGCTCCTTTTATTTTGATTTCTGAGGTTAATACTAAATCAATGCTTTTTGCATTATGCGCTAGTTGTTCAGTTGCAAAATATTTAATTTTTACAATTTCAAACTTATCAGAATTCTCTTTATTTTTAAAAATAATTACTCCATTGCACGTGTCTATCGAGTTATCAAAAATTTTATTATCAAATTTAGCATGATACGTTATTTCCTTATTGTGAGGATCAACATTACGTTCACAGTCAATAACAACAATGGATTTACCATTTTCCATATCTATTATTTTAGAACCACTACATAATACAGAATCGATATCATCAGTATATTCATAATATTGATCTGTATCCAGATCCGTTTCTGGTGATATTTTAGGATTACGTATTAGTCCCATATAATAATTTTCATGGTCTGTAATAAGATTTTCATCCATCTTTACAGTTTCAGTTATATTCTCACTAATCTCCGATTCATTTTCTATATATTTTACCACTTTGGTATCATTATTAGAATAATCTTCAATAATAGAACGCATTTGTTCATAACTTGGAACAATAAATTCACTTCTCGGAATTTTCATGCCAAAGATGTATTCACCTTTACTGATATTCAGCTTTTCAACATTTTTAGTTACACCTAACACGGTTGGATCTCCATACAAATCAATTCCAATAAGTACCAAAACATTCACAACACTATCTTCAGTAACAAGCACCATGGTTTCAGAAATTATATCATCTTCACCATTATCATATATACTAGTTACCGAAGAAATTGGTATTTCAACTTGGTCGTTATAAATAACTTCTTCATAAATAAAGTTTGCAGGTTTTAATTGTTTTACCAAAGGTTCCCCTTCATTTATATGATCCGGCATCTCTCCAATTAAAAATCCTAATTTCATCCCATTATAAAGCATATTAATTTCCTCCTATTGTATAAAATTTATTCATTAATATAATATATAATCTAAAATAAAAAAGAACCCGGTAGGAGAATTACCTCCTACCGGTATAGTTTTAATAATAAATATGATAAGTTATGTCAATTCCCTTTGTAAGATCAATAAGGGATTCATTCGGAAAGTTCAATTTAGTAAGTGGGCGAACTCCTTGATAGTATGTATACCCATCAATAACCACAGGGACTCCAGTAAGAAGAGAAATAGTATTAATCTTAGCATCGTTAATTCCTGTAGTTTTATCAAAGAATTCTCTACAATCATCTTTAGTAATTGTAAGCTTTAACTCTACGAATGTCTCCGCTTCACTCATGCTCTTATGACTAAGATAAATATTTTCATCTATTGGCGTACCATCAATGTATTGCACATTAAGAGTGGGCTCGGTCTCAAAGGCCTTAAAGTAATATGCAATAACATCAGTTCCAAGTAATTTCTTTCTACCAAAATATCTTTCTCTCATTGCTGGGGAGAGGTCATTATCATCGAAGACGTATCTAAATGGAACTAAAGACTCCGGGCGAATCCATTTAGTATAATCTACATCAAACACTTGTGAAGACTCTGGTCCACATCCATCCGTTCCAACACAAAACAGGACAACCTTAGCACTCAATTCTTGGGCATCACTTAATGCCTGAATTCCATCTAATCCTAATGCAGTATTATATGTAGGCAGCTTAACAGGTGGAACAATTCCAAAATGCTTACTAGCGGTATATATAGAGCCAGGAATTATAACCTTATTAGAACCCCTGAATAATTCTACATCAGTTCCGTGCACTTTTATAACTATATCTGTCTTCCTTATGATTGCATTATCATACGCTCTTGCTTTCTCTCCTCTATCAAATAGATTCAACTGTTTATTCATGTCTATTATTCCTCCTATTTAATCAATTACTTATAATGTTTCGGATTTAAACTACTTCGCGATAGCACATATCCTCTAACCCCGCTCTTTCTTTAAACACTAAATGAACGTTGGTGTCTACAATATGATCGTCTACCTTAACGACATCGTTCCAATCATACAAATGACTATATTCATAGATTCCATCCCATTTCAGATTAGCCCATTCTTTTAGAATCATGCTAACAATAGACTCTACTATTTCATCCCAATACTCCATATAGTCCTTGAAGATCTTTTGAACCCAATAGGTGATATCTGTATACATTTTCTCTCTAGGAATTATACGTTCTGTTGGATGAAGATATACATTAAGGGCATTAATAAAGTCATCCATATAAACCATATCTGTCTTCAAGAAATTATATCTAAACTTTATTTCATCTATAATCTTAATCCAGTTTCCAAGCCTATCGTCTAATTTATAAATGACATTAGTATTTAATACATCTACTTTATATGACTTAAAGAAGTTAATTACTTTATACATATAAACCCTAATGAAATCTAAGGATATTGTAGGTATATTTTGAAAGATGTAATTGAATTCTTCTCTGTCTAAGTATATATATACATTTTCAACAATGTCATTTATATATCTAGTAATTTTCAGCCTTTTATCAGTTTCTTTTAAAGTTCCACGTACATCTTCTATTACACTATAAAGAGTAGATCCTTTAAGTTCAAGGTAATCAGAATATCTTTTAGGAACTTTTCCGTTTAATTTTCTAAAATAGTCATAATTGCATTTTGTCACCATAAGAGAATTATAAATCTTATAGTATATATCGTATATCTTCTTATTATCAGCTTTTCTTATCTGATGAACTAAATGATCATGCACATTTTTATTCTTAAGATAAACGGTTATGAGCTGATCCCATGTAAATATTCCATTCTTAGGTATCTGAAATTCATCAAACCCCATATCTTTAGCAGTAAACCCTTGCTCTTCTACATAAGAAGACAGCACACTCATATCAGTTTCAAAATTAAATCCCATCACAGCCAAATACTGTATCGGGTCGTACATAATATCATCTTCATATCCATTATACAAATACATTAATGAATATAAGCATATCAATACGTCTATAAATGGAAACTTAGCTGTGGATGATATTTCTGGAATTTCCATTACTACTTTAGAATTATCTATCTTTCCATTAAATAATACCATATTTATAAAATAGCATAATTGAAAAGATAACTCTGTTAATGAATAAACTGTATCTATAGAAATATACTTGGTAATTACAATATTAAACTCTCGTTTTAAAATCTGCTGCTTAACCCATTCTGCAGTGTGAACGCCATTCCAATATTGATCCTGATATACTATATCATCATAATCATGATAGTTCATTCTATCTCTTATCATATCATCTGCACATTTATCAAAAGGAACCTTAAGAAACTTTAATTCGTAGTTATTATCGTAGTCCGGAATGTCCTCTCCAGTCTTCGGATCTTCTATAGTATCTTTACGATAAGAACCGTCCTCATTCATTATGGGTATTCTGAGAAGGTAATACTTAAATAGCTTTACATCATCAAATCCAAACAGAGATGCAATATCGACTAAATTCTTATCACACGATTTAAATTTGATAAGTCTATTTAAATTCTTTACTAATCTCTTTTGATACTTCAATGGTATTTCTGGAAAGAACTCACACCCTTGAGATTCAAATACATATTGAATCGTGCGAAGGTCAAACAATTCTCTTCTAATTATATATTCCGGTGCAAGCGTTATCATATCAGCAAAAGATTGAAAGATTATCATAACCGCTATGAAATTATCATAATACTGAGATGCATATTTATATGCCTCAGAATACACAGTTTTCAAAAAATAAACTCTATTTCGTTCTAGAGTTTCTAAAAACTTATTATGCACTTCAGAAGACTCAGATGATGTTAGATATAGAACACTAAAATTATTCATCCTTCTAGCAACATACGGGTCTATTTTCTTATCACCTAAAAACTCAAGGTACTTATCATTAGGATGCTCTTCTTTTATAATATCTAAAACTCCAAATACTTTTAATAGATTTATCTCTTCAGCATTCATTTCATGAATATATTTCCCTCCATCAAAATCAATAACCTCTATCATGTTAAATTGAGAGTCTGTTAATTTAATACCTTCATTCCCGATATTTGGCATACCATTAAGCATTCTATAATAATTATTCAATTCTTCATACTCATGTAAGAATTTTTTCTTTACTAAGTCATGGAGTAGTTCATGGGCAGATTCTGGAATCAGCTTGTTATTTTTGGCCATTTGAACTTTTTGTCTTGTAGTTAAATACGGAACCTGGTTCAATAGATCTAATCCATATTCGTACCATTCAAACTTACTTTTCCCTTCAATGATATCCGCATATCTATCGGCTTGTTTTATCGTTTCTACGGTTTCATATTTAAGAGCCTCAGACTCCATTTTTAGAATAACCCCTTCTTTAATCATAGTTTGGCATTCATAAACTACTTGATCTATTAGAGGATTATCAGTAACTTGTTTTCTCACATCGTTACTCATACGACTCGACCTCCTGTAACAATTTAATTAAATGTAATACTCATTAATAACGCAATACGAGAACTTTAAATTAAAGTCTTTTTATGAAAGGAGAATTGCAATGGTTGTGAACGGAACAATGCCCGGAATAGACATAGAATATAATATGGACTCAAATCCATGCATCTATTCGCCAAATGCTCAATATGGAATATATTTTAGACAATTTCCAGATACGCTAATAGATGTAGAACTATATAAGGCATTCATAGATAATGTCATAAGTAGATTTAGACATTCTAAAACATATAAAAATTACAAATCTTATTTAATGGAATTAGGTATGACGAGGTGTCAAATTTTAGGAAATATAGATAGTGCACAAGAAATGGCAGAAGTCGAAATGCATCATAACTTTCTAACTATATTTGATATTGCTATCCTTATAACTGAGCATCTCGTTAATACTGTAGGAACAGTAAACACCTTTCAGGTTGTCCATCTATTAAAAGAAGAGCACAAGGCGAATAGAATACCAATAGTAATGCTATCTAAAACAATACATCAGTTATATCATTCAAATGACGATTTTGTTATACCTGCTCAGTATTGTTTTGGTTATTGGCAAGATCTACTTATAAGATATCAAAAAGGAATTACAAAGGATATAGCGTATAAGTGTCTGAATTTTATACAAAAAAGTTTAGAATATCAACAAATATCAGATAATATAATTCCATTTGGTATATTGCAATTAAGAGAAAAAATAATGGATTGGAGTGGATTAAATGACGGATTTAAGCATACTTATCCTATCAGTGGGATTAGTACTAATATGTATAATATTAGCAATACTATGGTTAGTTAATAAATATATAAAATACAAGTATTCTGAATTAAAACTTAAAGAACGAAAATTGCTATATAAGCATATTACTTCGGAAAAAGATTTTGGGGTTTTAAATGATCTCATAATAGAGGCGATACAAGAATATCAAATATTTAAACTTGAAACTGATAAGTACGCATATGTGACTCCAAAGGTTCAAAAAGATATGTTTAGTTATGTAGTGAGAAAAGTTTTATATAGAATATCTCCTACGTATAAAGAACAGTTAGAATTTATGTATAATAAAGAGAACTTTGACGAGATCATAACAAATAAAATTAATATAGCAATTATAGACTTTAGTATAGAATTTAATTCAAATATTAATACTGAAGAGCAAAAAAATAAAAGGGATAACCTCTAAGGTTATCCCTCTATCTTTTTTCTTAAACATTCAACTGCATATCCATACATCTGACGCAATAATGCAAAATTATAATTAAAATCTACATTATAATCATTTGGTGTTGTCAGTATGGCATACCCCATTGTTTTTGTAGGCATAGAATACCCAGAGTTAGACCTAAAACATCTATAACAATCGATACTAAGTTCCTTTCTGATATAGGCATCCATAATAGAATTTATAAAATCCAATGCTTCTTCTGGACCAAAGGTATTCATCGTCCTTATAAATTCTATTATTATTGAAAGGAATGGCATGTGATAGATTTCTAGATCTTCATCTTTTATTCCTTTTACGTCTATAACTTCTCGATCAAGATTTGAACCATAATACACTTGAATTTTGTCTAACTGCATAAAGGTATCATAAGTATTCTTCAGAACAAAATTTATATTTCCAAAAGAAGTTGCTTTTGCTATTTTATCCATTATAAATACTGCATCATTTTTAATAGATAAAATGTCGCTATCCAATATGCCATTTGCTTCAAAAAACTTATTCTTGCTATCTGCGATTCCATTTTTTAATGCCTCACCAATAGAAGAGTTACTCCTTATAAGTTTACCTATATACACTTGTCTATACATACGGTCTGCGTTGAATAACTCCTCGTATTTTTCCTTAGACAAAATTCCGAGCTCAAACAATATACTTATATTAGCCTTTCGGATATCGTATTCTCTTATATATCTTCCAAAAGAATATTTAATATCGGCTAAATAATTAACCTTCTGGATCAATGTGAATTAATCCCCTTTCCTGCATAATCTTTATATATCTTTCCTTGTCTTGATCGAATATCTGTATCCCTGCTGCTGAAAACCCTGACTCGTCATATCTGTTTAAATCACACATATAATTTATAATCTGATAATTATATCCATACCTTTGCTGTATTAGCTTACATAAAGATTCGGTTACAATATCATAAGTATCTTCCCCGCGAGATACTAGAAGATACACATCATTACCTTCGTATAAAGGATACATTATCTTCATTATCTCCATAAATGGATCATCATTAGAAAAAATATATTCAGCATATGCGATATCAAAATTTTTCTCATCATTTAATTCGGGCTGCACAGAAGGTGCAAGATGCACCTTCTCAAACCCTTCAATCAACGATGATAAGTTTAATATAACGCCGTGTTGTTCCTGAATCTCGGTGACCGGTATTGCTTCGTAACTACCTATAATTAACATGTCTTTACACTCCTTCGTAAATCATTCCCCTTGTCATCGTTAACTGGTCTTTCAATGCGCTAAAGAATTTAACCAACTCTGGCGTATTGTTCATAATATCCTGCGGAATACCCGGAACTTCAGATTTAAGTTTCTCGATAGTAGTATCATCTAAGTTGCAAATATATCTAAGAAACTCAGTATAATCCACCAAGTTATTCAAATATAACAACGTGATATTTCTATCATTAAACTTAGGATTGTACATGAATGCCGTACTTTTGGTTGCGGTTTGAATTCCATAATTGTACTCTAAGAATTTAAACAAATAACCAATGTAGTCCAACCCATCCTCTGCTTCCGGCATATATATCACTATTCCATAACCATTATGCAGACATGCAATAATAGCCGAAAACATTTCTGTAGCCGCTTTAGATGCCAACGACGCAAAATAGGCTTGTACAAATCCTCTTTCATTCCCATCGACATGCATTGCTAATGCATTATAATCTGGTACAAATGATGACGCCACTACAAACTTATCTAAAATTTCTTTAGGGACTGCAGACGAGTCCCCGACGAAGATAACCTTAAACCCCTGTAGTAATGCATCATTTACAACATTGGGATCTTTAGTGCCCATAATCATGTTTTTAATCATTTCTGTTCCTCCTAATAATTTTCTACTATTTGCATCTTTTCTTCTTCTGTTATCTGGCTTTCATCTCTTCCATGAATAATCAATTTAGAAGTGATGCTTCCGCCCCCTTCCACTGGAGCAGAATAATATGCCTCTCTAATCTTTTTACCCACTACGGTTTCCACATTAAAGCTGCTACTCATCCGGCTAACGTCTCTCTCTCCTTTAGCGCTTTCTTCAATGCTACTCTGAGGGATATTTTTTCCAGTGGGTTTTTCTGAAACATCAACTTCAATAGCTGTAGATTCTATCGGATCTATAGAATCATCATACACAGTCCTTTCATGAAGATTTAAATCTCTTTCTTCTTCAGCAGGAAGAATCTCTTCAGCTTCTACTCTTTCTATTTCTTCTTCCTCCTGATCATGAAGTTCACTATCAGAATCATCCATAGGCAATTCTTTTCTGGAAGAGTGGCTCAAACTTTCAGTCTCAGTCGTTTCTACAGCATTTTCATCCTTAGATACGCTGCCTTTATCTTCGCTGTTGTCATTTTTTTCATTTTTAACTTCATGGTTATTCTTTTTAGAATTAGAATCTGGTTTCGCTGTAGAGGTAGCCTTTCTAAATCTTTCCAACTGCGAAGGAATCAACGTAGCAATTACCGTACCATTTGTGCACTCAATGATTAATCCATTACTTAAATCTACTGCGGCCTCTAACTGAGCAGAATCGTCTACCTCTTCTGGATCTTCTAACTTCTCATTTTCTTCAAATGATGGAGTTAACGAAACACTGGTCTCAACAGTTTCTTCCTTAGGAGTTTCCTGCTCATCTTTTTGAACTTTTTCATGCAGCAAAGCTTCCAGTTCAGTTCCTCTAATCTGCTCCTTAATACTCTCTGGAATTGGGAGTTTAGCCTGTGTATACTGTGCAATGACATCGCCAAGGTTTGCTCTCACTGGAGGTTGCTCTGAATCCTTTTCTACCTTAACAAAATTTTGATGAAATCCCGCAAGATTTCTATCGCCAGTTTTAATAACAGGAAGATTTGTATTATCTTTATCAAGACAGTTCTCCGTAACTAGAGTGATGTTGTTGAGCCTTCCGCTCTTAATACCATTCTTGATAGTATCTACTGCTCTACGAGTGTTTCCTAACCTGCTTACTACTTCATTACCTCTCATTAAAGAAATTTTCATTTTATCGTCCTTCCCTTCTACGATTATTTTTGCATCTTCATTTTTAACCGTTTTTAAGTCCGTAGCGATGTATCGCTTTCCACATTTCTTACATACTAAATCATTATATCCAATGTCATAATCTATTTCACCTAAACATGCAAGATTTGTTATAGGGTCAACAGTATTGCATCTTAATTTAGCTCCATCTAGCTCATACACGTACGGATAATCTAATAGCACTGGGCCAAAGCAGTTTCGTATACCATAATTCTGATAGTATTTCTCTCCTATATCATCTATGACATATTTGCCTATAAGATTATTAATAAGATTAAATACGTCATCAGCTATAGATAAAAATTCCTCTCTATACGTAATCGGAACTACCCTCTCAAACATTCCTACAGTACCGCATGGAGTAACATCAAAACACTTTGTTACAAAAGGTTTTAATAAATGCTGATTAACCATTTCCATAGGATTGTCTCTGCATCCGACTTTATCTATAGCTATTTTTAATACAAAACTATAGTCATCCGCAAATCTATATACTACACGATTTGTCCCAGATGCCATTTTTACAAAACCTCTATTCATCATTATATTATTAATAAGACGATATTTCTCATTAGGTTTTGTAGATAATTTAATTGAAGTCGCTATATTGTTAAGATGTGCTATATCTTGCAAAGACAAATAACACAAAATTGGTGGATGAAATAAATTGTCAAAATTAAACTCACTAGCAGTTTTAGCTTTTGGGTAAAGTAACTGCAATGCATCTGACCTATTCATTATCCAGAATTTCGCGGGTCAGCCATTAAATGAGCTAAAAATGCCGCTTTCCTTTCTTGATAAGAATTCCTCAAATGAGGTGGCAGTTGTACAGTCATATCATCCACTGATACATTTTCTCTTAGACTTGCAAAAGAACTTCTATGCAGATTAGTTAGCTGGTTAAAGCTTTCGCTATCATATCGGTTTCTTATATTCTTCCGCATTTCTCTAACGACTTCATTTTGCATAATTTCCATAACTTCTTCTCCGGCAGTATCCATAAAATGCTGGAATGACTCATCTACCGGATGCTTTGCAGTGTTCTTATTAAACACTTCTTCCATCTTGCTTTGCACATAAATATTACGAGTAGGGACATAATTCATAGATATTGTTGCTAATCTCCCCATCTCACTATAATCATTAAACTCTTGTATTATGTGCGCATAAGTATTTGGATTGTAATATTTTTCCAAATATTCATCTGTAACTTGGTCTAAACCATTATATTTGCAATAAACCTTGTTCATCTGAACATTGGTTTTTATATAATTATCTATCGCCTCCTTCTCGGCTTTTTGACGCTCTTCCTCCATTCTTCTTATTTCTGATGGGTCATAATATTGATAATTTCCGGAATAATATCCGCCAAATCCAAGATTAGAATTATATCCTAAACCTCCTATATTACCTATATTTTGTGGAGGAATATAATAAGGATTAACTGGAGGGTTCATAAAGTTTTGCACTGTTGGAGACGAATAATTCAAACCGCCTCCATTGTTTCCTACATAACCCAGCATAATATTCTCCTTTCATTAGTATAATATATCACTAGGTTATTTTTTCAAAGACAAAAAATATAGCAATAAGCCGTGTTAGGCTTATTGCTATAGATATTCAATTTCAATTTCTAGACCGCACGAACTATTTCAGTTCGTCAAGCATTCTCTGCAGCTCTTCGTCAGAAGCCTGTTCCAATGACTTATTGTTACGCTCAGCCATAATGGCCATGATCTTCTGCCGTTTTGCTCGATTTTCTGCTTCTTTTTCCTTATTTTCCTTTTCTTTTAATTTTACGGCAACAATATGCTTTATAATAGCAATCTGAATATCAAGAGACTCGTCTTCTTTAGATTTATCTCCTAACAGGCTTTCTTCCGATGTTTTAGCCCTCTTTTTTGCATTGATCTCTTTAAACATCTCGTCCAAATCAGTTACAGGAAGATCCCACAAATCTTCAACTGATATAAGCCCCCTAAACAGAAATCTCATTTTGTTTCTTGTTGCGTACTCAAATACATTAATTTCTGATGTCATTTTAATATTCCTCCTTAATTTAAAATTTTACTTTCATTATCTTTTCATCTTTGCCTTTAACCTTAACGATAAGTTCTGCACGCTCCGTCATACTAAATCCAATCCCAGAGAGTTGATTTTCTGTATTCGCTACTTTGCACTTAGAGCCCAATGCTTCAAATACTCTTTTGTAACCATTAACCAACTCTGATTTTAAGAATTCATTATAAAATCCATTAGGATTTCCTTCGTTGACACATCCATTCAAGAAGAAGAACAAATGCTGATGTCCTATACCATTCTGATCATCAAAATAATTTGGACTATAGCTGATACAGTTTACCGGAACAAATTTATTAGTGCGGATACCCCATACTTCTTTCGACAGCGGCCTAGATTTAAGATGCTCTGTTATCATGAACTCTCCACTTTTATCCAACACAACTTCTGCTACTAAAATATTCTGTCTAGTAGGGATTGGATAATTATATTCAAATTCATAAATATTATTATCAAACTCAATCTCTGCTCTAAATCCTTCAGAATTTCTAGCCGCAAATTGATTAACAAAAAATACATACTTACCCGGCGTCATATGCGATTTATTTCTATATATAATATTCTCTACAGATGGTTCTCCGGGGCGCTGAATAAATGGGTCGGTTATGTCAATGTCAAGAGTCCCTCCATTAGGAGATAATCTTCTATTCTTACCACAAAAAGAACCAAAGTAAATTTCTGCTCCTCCTGGCTCTAAAGCATGAGCATCAAGGTCGCTATTATCTTTTGTGCTATCATTCCACTGGATAGAGAATCTAAGTGCTCCATTTACTTCTCCTCCTGCGTCTTTCACGTTTTGCCTTATACTGGATGTAACGTTACCGTTATATGCCCAACTTAAAGGATTATTCCATTTAAATAAAGATTTTGCATCTCTATTTACTGGGGCAATCATAGAAACCAAATTCCTGACATGCCTATTTTCCATAAAAACTTCGATTTCCTTTGAAGATGGAATGACTTTTTCTATAAAATCTTGTACCGCGATCTCCTCTACACGAGAAAACTGTTTAGGATCAATAGAAACTTCAGATTCTAATTCTCCAAATACATCGTTTGCAACTGTAGTAATATTAGTTGCATTTCTATTCGCAAACAATACGTTGTTTATGGTGATATCATCAATGTTGGCATACCGTCGTGGTAAGGAATCTATATATCCGAGCTCGGTAACTGTGTTCCTGGCATCTTCAAGCATTTTCTTACTGAATATAGCCTTCGGCCGTTTATAATTAGCGGGAGCCATAATAGATTCATACTTTCTTACTGCCGTATCTAAATCCACCCCTTCGCTTATATCAGTAAGTAGAGTTCCGATACTATGGTTGCGTATTCTTGATAAAACGTCCCCTGATCTCACAGAATGATACCATGTAAATATGTCTTTCTCATTTTCCAACTGAGAAAGGGATGCAAATTTCTCCTTAAGCCGTTTAAATGTCATAAGAATATACCTATTCTCTGCACCTCTATAAAGTGTATTAGAATCTATAAGCTCTAACACGGTATCCACTGAGTCTGATGTGATCTCCTCAAGAGATCTCTTAAATACATTTTTGCTATCTCTATATTTTGCTTTTACAGTTTCTACAGTAACCTTAGATTGCAGAATGAATTTGTCTGGAAGGTCGACATAAAAATGGTTATACTTGATGGGTTCATCTCCTACCATTCCGAAATTCTCCTTGACTCCTATTCGTTTAAGCTTGCTAAAGAATACATCAACGATTTTATATCTTTTAACAAAATCAGATAATGCATCTACAACGGGCTGCCAACTTCCTGCATCAAAATCCCATAATGTAATGATTTTGTAATCTTTGATAGCAACGACATTTCCAAATTGTTTAATAAAATGCCTACAATGTGAACAGTCATGAACACGATTTGTTCTATAAATTTCATTATCCCCATCCGGAAAACTGTTAAGATATAAATCATACAATTCGTCACAGGGGGCATCAACCACAAATAAATGACCACAATTTGTCATATCATTAAAATGCTCGATTAAACGGTTTCTAAAATCTTCAAATCTCATCTTTCATTCTCCTTATCTTGTATTAATTATTAAAAAGTTTTAGAATCAATAAAAAGGTAATCTCATTGATTCAAAAATTTCATATATGGACTCATAATATCCAATCATATTTGACGGGCTCATATTTTTAATGATATTAATCTTAAGTAAATCATTATTAGTGATACTATTTATATTCCTACTAAATGAAGTTGTAAATGCATTGTACAGTCCAGCAGCCAATTGGACCATTCCATCTTCATCATATATAAAGTAATCAAATGTAGTTTCACTGGAAATTGCATTATTTAGGGTATCATTAATATCATTAAATACATTTAGGAATATATTTCTGCCCATAATTTCATTTTGAATAAGTTCACTATGGGTATAATACATTGATACCTTGTGTACACACTCATCGAATTCTTCTCTAAACAGAAATACTAATCCGCTTAATATTTGAGTATATGGAATTATCGTGCCTAAGTCAAATGCATATCTATTATATATATACATATTAACTCTCAATTCCATTAAGTCTATGCCACAAGTAATTGCTTGTTCAAAATAATCCAATACTTCTCTTTGTGTCACGACAGCATTTAAAATTTCTAAATCTTTTAATTGTGGTGGGCCCTTTGGAAACATGAAATCCTCTCCTTTTTCATCCATATATATCATCACTCCTTCTTTATATATTTAACAGATATCTATATCTGTTAATATCAAATGTATTTGCTCCATATTCTAGAACAGAGAGCTTCTCTATATCTTTTATAGATAAATTCCTTATAAAATTCCTAGTATTATTATCTATCATATCATTATATTTCATTATATGAATAGCAATACTAGTAGAAATCTCATCTCTGAGCATATTAATCTCTTTAAATTTATCTATAAATTCCTTTACCTCCGCTTTATTATTCGGATTGAAATGCCCTCTATTATGATAAAGACTAACTTCTAGATTGTTCTCCAATATAGTAAGTACAATACTCATTATGATAGATTGATGAGTAACTTCTTTATTAGAAGAATTTATAAAGTTATAATCTTTAATATTATTTACCCATTTGAATATCCATTCCCTTAATGAGTAAACACTGATCATAGAATCAGAGAATATATTTATCACTTTCACATTACTTCTGTATTGTAAAGCAAACTCTACTGCCATTTTAATAGCATAGATTTCAGCCTGGTTATTTGTGCTGTCTCTCAATGCTATAATCTTCTGATTAACTATTTTATCTCCAACCACTGCTACAAATCCCGGAAGACCTATAGTTTCTCCCCTAATATTTTTTGTAGAAGCATCAGTGAAGATATTTAAAGTGTCAGAATTAAAAATTTCATGATATCTAATCACTTTTCCACTTCCTATTCTATTTCATATTCGATTTTACGATCATCAAGATATGCTTTTATGATATCAATTTGGTCGTCCGTAGGTCTAATTACGTGAACTTTACCACGGTTAAACGAGTCCACTATAAACCAGGCATCAACTAATTTTCTTAAAAGATCAGAAAATTTTATAGCTGTTTTATGGTCTTCAAAAACAAAAACCACATTTTTTTGTACATCCATATTTTTTATCCTCCATTTTACACGATTATTTTTTCATTTATATAATATATAATTATTTTAAAATCAAAAAACAAAAAAGATTTCCGGTGCGCGGGAAGACGCACCGGAAAGGCTTTTATAAAATACAATAAAATGAAAGATAAGATCAATGCATAATCATGAGAGGATTATTTCTTATGCATTTACCATAAGGTTAGGTATATTATTATTTCTTACAAACGGTAATGTCATCACAATGCATTAAAGCATTCAGATCTAATTTATTAATACACGATTCATCAACGACCACGCATACATTTTCAAGCTGAATCTTATTGCACATAGCAATTTCAGACATAGCCTCGTTAAATGTAAGCTGCTGATCTTTCATCAGTCTTTCTATGTTCCCAGAGAATTCTACATAATATTTATATCCGTCCCCGTTTACAACAACCTTCTCCGGCGTAAACCCAGTAAGATGTCTTACAGACTCTGATACAGGTTTCATCTTTGAAAACACTTCAATGTTTGCATCTTCCATAGATATAGGCATACCAAATTCTGATTCAAGCATAGCACGAACAGTTTCTTTCATGATTTTAAATTCCTCCTAATTCTTAAAATTAACTATATGTTTCAAGCTGTGCCATACACCATTCCTCTAATAAGGTTAGGTTTCGGCTCTTCTTCATATACCATTCCTCTAACAAAATTGATATTATTATCATAAGTATTGTCAGTTAAAGCATGAGAATTACTATTTCTAATTTCTTTGAGTTTATCGCTCATAATATTATTCATATCCTCCAATGCAGGAATCATATATCTATTTTCATTGTCTATCATATTTATGGGAATCATAGTTTGCTGCAATAGATTCATATTCAGTTCATTATCAAATGTCTTAGATTTGTCTTCTATAGCCTCTATTTTTTCTATCAATTCTGGGTCCATCCAACTCTTATAAATATCCATAAACTCTTTATAATCACCAAACACATCTTGACAAGGAATAAAAATGTTTTGACTATGAACTAATTCATGTACGGTAGTAGATAACGGTATTAAACCTACCATTATAAAATAATGAATATATACTACTTCTTCAGCAACATCTTCTACATCTAGTGATTCTCCATAAAATGATCTTTTATTATATACAGTAAGCACTATATCTTCAAGTGTAAATGGAGAATGGTGTAATTCTATTTTTATCTTACTTAATTCTGTAGCATTAATATTTTTAAAAAAACTACATTCGTTCATATCCATATTTTGTTTTAAATACTGTACTAGTCTTCTATACTCAAGAGAATTTCTAACATCTTTTTTTACATCTCCAAGATATTTCCTAAATTCTTTTGGATTAAACAAATCATAGTCCTCTTTATCATATTCTGGTATATCTTCCATGGTTATAACCGACGGAGCTCTTTCTAAACTAACTACCATAACTTATTCTCCTTTATTAGATTTAATTTGATTGTTTCTACAATGAATTAAATAATTATAAAAAGGAGATTTTAAAAATGAAGAAAAACAAAACACAAATCACAGATTGTAAACCCATTGGAGAAAGGTATTCAGAATCTTTAGATGTAAAATTCTTTGATGCGTCAAAAACACCTATCATATTCAATTTCAATGTAGAAACAGATCTTAAACCGGGATTTGTCTCTTTTACCACAGGGTTTAATAATAATCCAGAGTATGATAGTACATTTATTCTATCTTCTAAAGCAGCATTAAAACTAGGAGAAATGCTAATTGAAGCGTCAAGAGGCGCGGATGAAAGAAGATTAACAGACCATAGTGCGATCATATGCGAAGGTAAGTTATCATATATGATATTAAAAGGATGGGTAGACCATATTAGAGTTATTAGAGATTTTACTCATTTAGATGATTACCCTTCACCAAAGTTTTATGCATACACATTTAAAGCTTATGAAAAAGATAATCGAGAACCTATATTCGCATATAAAGCTATTATGGATTTGCAATTCTCAAGAATTGAAGATTTTAAATACTGGTTAGATTGTTTTTCTAATGGTGGTAAAGTGAAAATATATTTTGATAATTATGATCCAGAAAAAGAAGCGGCAAAAGAAGAAGAAAAATTAAAAGATAGGGCATTGGATTCCATTGCTAAATTAAAAATAGAAAAGGATATGGCTCTTCCTCCATTATCAAAACAAATTGATTCAAATTGTAAAATTCCTAAACCGCTTGGAAGTTCAGATTCGACTTCAGATTTTACTAATTTTAAAAAATAAAAAATTAGTAACAAAAAACTAAGAGGGGGGAGGGGCCCCACAGAATGTGGGGAGGGGGGAGATAGATATCCTCCATCAGTATAAGTTATAATAAATAGGGACGAGGATAAAACCGAGGACCGAAAATAATAAATTGGTAGTAAGTAAATGGAGGAGAATAGTTAAAGGTTACCAGGGACAAGGTATACCGTGTGTCAAACTGATTTTTTAAGGAGATAAATAATGAAAAAATTATTAAAAAAAATATTTATCAGATTATATAATAAACTTATAGAACCAGAAAATATTGAATGGGAAAATAAGAATTATGGAAATATCGAAATGGCTGATGTATTCAAAGTTATATACTCTAATAATTATCAAAAAATATGTAAAGATACCAAATATCATCAACTATTATCATTAATCTCATTTGAAATTACAATAAATACAGAATCAGAAAGCTTAATAGATTTTTTAAAACTATCTGAATTAACTACAGAAACTATGATACGATCTCATATGATAAATTATCCTATTATGGAATTAGTATGGTCAACAGATAATAAATATATCACAATAAAATTACGTGGTAATATAGCACTCTTCAAAGATTTATGCTTATCATTACGACATAATATAATTGCAAAATATATTAGAAATTATTTGTTTCCAAAGGATTATATATCTGAATTATCTACAATATCAGTAGAAGAAAGATTTGAAAATGAATATATCTATGGATTAGATCATCCAAATAAAGATATAGACATATTGTTTATTGAAAATGATAACTTCAAAAATCCACTAATAGGATTATCATTTAAAGACTTACCAACTCAATTACAACCATATCATTGTATAACTTATAATGATAGAAAAATAATTATAGTTCCAATAAAAAATATAAATCTGGATCTTATGAATTTAGATATACCTGAGAAGTATAATACAATAATTTCTAATATACATACAATTATAGACCCCTATAAGGACATTGACGAAATTATAGAGGACTAAAATAAAATTAATAAGGAGTGTATATCTCATGAAACAGAAAAACACAAACCAAAAAGCACAAAAACAACAGCCATCTCCAATCATTATTACAAACTATACAAAGGATTTTGATTCTTTTATAGAAGCTATTAATGAATTAAGAGAATTAGATCCGGAGATTAAAAGAATACTGGCAACAGATAGTAATATTGATAACGAAGAATATCGCGAAGCAGATACTACATATGCTGCAGCCAGAGATGTATATACGTATTTTGCTGATATTTTCCCAGACATTGTAGAAAGAAAGAATCTTCATACTTCTGTTACAATTTCAGCAACAAGAGTAACACTTAAAACCAATTCTTTCTTTACCATAGGATGGAATTTCAAATATGATAAGGAAAATAAAATAACCAATGTTAAAGTGAATATTACCACATTTACCCGAGAAAACAAGATGTTACTTATTAATGAAACACTCAAATCTAATTCCTCTTGGAACAGATGGTAATAAGTCACAAATCTAAATTAATGAATAATAAAATAAAAATTTACGGATAGGGGACTTCCCCTATCCGTATTATCTTTTTAAATATCATTCACGTCGTATTTAATCCCGGCAATATCTTTACATTTTCTAAACAATTCTATGATAAACTTATTGATACCACCATTTATAAATACACTTGAAACCATACGTCCATTAACGCTACCAGTGGTAAGTAATGAATGAATCTTTTCATCTGGTCTAAATGAACTTGTTGGTTCTTTTCCTTCTGGAAATACACTCTGTACTGTTCCTTTAAGAGCACTGAAAAATATCAGTTTATCTCCAACATACATTTTATCTTCATATTTAAGATAAAATTCTATTTTTACTCCATTTTCACAGTCTTTTAATTTACCTGTAGCTGGAAGTTTATAAGTAGCAGGTAAATCATGAGTAGGCAATCCAAAAGATTCTAATTTTTTCTTTTTAGTTATGATATTCTTTTCATAAGTTTTGAATAATTTTTGCAATGTAGGAGACAATTCATCTAATTCTACAGTGCGATACATTATTATATCTTGTACAGTCCCTGTAACTTTAGATTTAATTTTTACTCTACCAAGATCAGATACTTCGTCCTCATCAACACCCGTCAAATTTCTCAATAAAGTATTGGTATCAGCATCATCAAATGGTTGCTGGATAATCATTAAACTATCCCCTTCATCTATTTCATCACCCACTTTAATTACATCATATACATTAGTATCTTTAGAAAAAGATTTATCTACTTTTAATACTACTGAATTAGAAAAATCTGATGATAGGTCTTTCGATATAATAACACTATCTTCGTATCCTTCTGATGTGTTTATAATAGCACATTTCTTAAGAGTTCCAGGCTTAAATGCTATATCTTTCCCAGGGCCAACTTCATCGCTAAAAGATGACTTATCATATGCCAAAATCTGTCCCTTTTTAATTTTAGAGCCTTGTTTGAGATCAGTGTCGAGTTTGAGTGTTACATAAAACCCACTACTTGAATTCTTTTCAACTCTTTCTGATAAATCTACATAATCACTAGTTCCATCATTATAACTAATAATCATATAATCATTAGGTACTAATTCTAATACTTCTCCATTTTCTTTTGCCTTGAATGCAAATATATTGGATATTAGATATGGTAATGCCTCATCTGCACCAGAGGTAATTAGAGATGGAGTATTATTATAAGTACGCATTAAATGTTTAGAAGTTTGAATAAATGTCATCGCTGTTCTAAACGGATCATCTCTTGTAGAACCAAATGGTGTCAAAGCTTCAGTCATACAAAATGACTTAGTAGGACTTAATTCTTTAATAGGTTCTTTTTCTGCTTTAATATAACCTCTCTTACCAGTTATATTCATATCTATTGTAGCCTGACGATTAATACCTATATTGGAAGCAAATCCTGTAGACATAGAAAATACATTAATCATAGAATCATCAAATACACGTTTATCAAGAGTATATGCTCTATCTGTATTTAATCCAGATAATCCTTTTGGTGATATAGTATTAATTGCCTCATACTCATTTGATGGTGTTAATATAGATAAATCACTCACCGTATTATCTACAAGTATGGCATCAATAGGAGCACTTTGTTTAATAGACATTGGCTTTTGTCTACCATGTTTCATTGACCTAGTATAATCCTCATAAGATCTAGATAGAGCAGAATATAAATAACAAGGAATGAGTTCATTTCTTCTTACTCTTCTACCATACGTAACTGAAGCATGACTTATATATTTATTATCTGCAAGTAATGAATTTGCATACACCAATACTTCTACATAATCCGTAGGTAATTTATACTCGATAAGAGCATCTTTTGTGATTGGGTCTATCATAAGATCATAGAAGTTGTCAATACCATCGGCCATGATTCTTCCACCAAATGTATCAAAAAAATCTAAATACATTGGTTTACTATCTATATCCATTAATGAATGAGCTTCTGTTGGACAAGCTTTTAACCCATTCATAAACAAAGATGAAGCATAAGATAATTTATATTTTATCCATCCATCATTGAATTTAATGATATCATATACTTCATTATCATATTTTGGTCTACCAGCATCTTTAGGAATTATTTCGTATTCTATATTAGCTTTCTTTAATACTCTTTGTAATCCTTCACTATAAGCACAAACTACTATAAGAGGTAATTGTGCATTTAATATCTTTGCTCTAGAGTACGTATAGCGTACAGCTGGAGACGCTGAATTATACGCAGACGCAAAATCTTCATCTGATGAGGATAAGAGCATAGCTAATTTTGTTGAGAGCATGATATCATCATTATTTCCGTTATAATATAAGATTTTCTTAGTTTTATTTTCAACACCATATGGTAATCCTAAACTATCATCTATCTTATATTTATTTCTTATTTCATCTTGATTAAAGAAGAATGTATGAGTTGGTGTTATAATCTTATTATACATACTCCCCAAATCAATATAATCAAAAGGAACTTCATATTTAGAGCATACTTTGGTACAATCTCCTTCCGTTACAGTAATATTTTTAAACTCTCCTTTACTAAGGGTTTTAGAAAGTTTACAACTGGATATATTAGATTTGCTAGTAGAACCAAAACGCTCTATAAATATCTTACGGCCAAATGCATATGATGTAACCTGTACGGTATCCTCATCCGTTTTGCAAATCGGTATACTTATAATCTGACCGTTTATGTTTTTGATATTTCCTCTGAGTTTCATGTATTTATTATCTATCATTACTGGTACATCTACTTTTACTGTAAATCTCTTTCCGTTTTCATTTTCGTATTCTACAGTATAGGTTTCCTTTTTGTCCTCTGATGTAGATGTATTTTCGACATTAATGGTTCTTATTACTAATGGATGGGAAGTTTCTGCAAAAGATCTGAAAACTTCTATGATATCATTAGTAGTATCATACTTATCCATTGATGATTGATAAGTCAAATGTTTCCATTCATCATTAACAGAATCTACGTTGACAGAAATTTCTTCTAATTCTTCATTCTTTCTATCATCTAATATATCCTGTATCTTTCTTCCTTTAATCTCCTTATCCATTAATTCTTTATTTAATTGAATATTTCTAGATGCTCTTGCTGCACTTATTTGTGGTCCTACGTCGGCATCATTAGATATATTCATTATTAGTTTTTTAACTTCTTCATCAGAATCCATGACCTCTAACGCATCGTCTACCGAAGAAGAGGTCTTAGCAACTTTGCTAACTTTATCTACAATTTTATCTTTGTCATCTTTAGTTGTGTCTTTTGTGGATATGTCATCTATCTTCACTCCTTGTGATTTTTCTACTTTATCGACAATATCTACGGTAATGGCTTTAGTTGAAGATTGAGGTTCGTCATTATCTTCATCCGAAACATACGTTTTAGATCTCAACCTTTCAACATTTTTCATCATTTTCATTAAATGGGTCTTGGTAAAAGTCATTTGAGAGAAATTAATTTTAAAATATGAGTTCTCTCCAAGAAATAGAAAATCGATATCCCCAAAAATGTCTTTAAGACCATCAATACTCACATTATACAGATAATTATATAATGCAGTAAAAGGATTTACTGTTTTGATGAAATCATATATTCTGATATCTGGATTATTATCCCAATCTATAACCGGAATTACTATTGTTTTCTTTTCATATTCTGATGGAATTCTATCATTATTGACAATTCTTTTAATAAGTTCAAATAAAATATTTGATGCTTTCCTTCCTTTGTAGGTGCTTACTCTCATAAATGTATCCATATAATATGATGCATCATAGAATAGATTAAGTCCTTTATACCGATTTAAATCATAATATGCATACTTTATAAAAGAATTATCCTTTTTAACTCTGTCATATATCTTTCCCAAATCGTTATTGGTCTTGATTCTGTCTGCATATAATATCTTCTTTAAGTTACTATTAAATGCAGCATCCTCGTTGAATACCAACACATGGGCTTCATCAATCTTAATAGAGTTATTTTTTCCCAATATTCCACTTATATCAGAATCCGTTCTGTATTTAGGTTCTACGTATAGCTCATGAATAGGCTCTTGCCACATTTCATCAGAAGCGTCTTCTCTAAATACAAATCCAATTCTTCCTTTAGAATCGGCATGAATTGCATCTCTTATAAATGAAGACTTTCCATGATTATTTATATACCTTTCTACTTTTTTACACATGGTTTTTAATCTAGGATCAAATGGCCAACTTGATTTGTGTAGTTCATATAATCCACTTTCATATAAAGCAACAGCTCTAACTAATGGAGGCCACGGTATTTCTCTAGAAAGTAATGCATCAATCATCTCATATATTAAATAAGAATTATAATTTTTGTATATCTTTCCACCATAATCAAATCTTGATGACACATTAATTTCTCCTCTTTTTGACGGTGGAGGCGTGGTCTTCTTATATATATTTATACGGATTGGATACTTTACTTTTATACCATATTCATTAGCAAAATTCTTTATAGATTTTCCATTAAGAATTTTTGACACTTCGTCTATATCATCTTGAAAACCAGAATATATTACCTTTCCGTCTTTAAGGAGTATATTATTGTATGCTTCATCAATAACAATACTTCCGTCGTTATGTAATTTAGGAAGACCATATTCATTTTGGATATAATAAGTAACTCCCCTTTCAAGATAATAAGAATAGAAATATCTATTTTTAAATAGTCTATGATTCATAATCCTATTTGCAGATTCATAATTTGGAGAAAAAATAAATGCTAATGATCCACTTTTCTTATGACTATCTACAAGAGGGTATGAAAACTCTTTTTTATAGAGCTTTAGGTTGGTAAGTTCATCTACGAAGAACATAATAGTTCCTCCTTTCATTGTTTTACTTACTATAAAGTTGAGCTTTTGGATTATTCAAAGAAAAAATAAAGGGGAGTAATGTAGGGGCTGGGAGTTGCCCCTACATTTTATCATTTGTGATATGCGATTTAGATACGATAGTTGAGATTCATTCAGCTATTTAGATTATAATATCTGGAAGTAGATTCATCCTCTTAATTAGATTATAATATAGATTTAGAGATTCATTATTCCAATAAGATTAAAATTTAGTAGAAAAGATTCATTATACGCACGAGATTAAGATTTGAGCAATCAGATTCATTTAACTTATAAGACTAAATCATGAATGTTTTCATTTTTTGGGTCAGATTATAATACGTGGATAAAGATTCATGTATACCATCAGATTAAAATACCAAACTATAGATTCATTATTCAGGCAAGATTAAAATATTAGAAGTTAGAATCATTCCTCATTTAAGATTAATATTTGCAACAGTAGATTCATTTAGTCCATTAGATTATAATTTATCACTGCAGATTCATCCTAGGAACGAGATTAAGATATTATGGTTAAGATTCATTTAAAAGATAAGATTAGAATATATAAGACTAGATTCATACATGACCTAAGATTAAAATTTAAGGTAACAGATTCATTTTCTTACAGAGATTATTATTCAGAATCTAAGATTTATCTTCATATATATTATATATAATTGAATTAATAATAATTAACACCTAAACATATGAGTATAGGCATAATTAGAAAGGTTGGTGATAAAAATGAAAAAGTCAGATTTTCTAAAATTACTTTTGGTAATGAACCATAAAGACATAACAAATTATATTGCTGAAAAGGGAAAAGAACCAAAATTGGTAAGAGGGATGATTTATATCTCTTAATAAATTATGACAGTTATAACTCATTTATAAGAGTTATACTAAATAAAATAAATAATCATATCTAAGGAGGAACCGAAATGGCAAATTATAATGTAAATGAGGTTATTAAGGAGATTAAAGACGGGTTGTCACAGACATCATCATCGGCTAAGGATGAAGTAAAGGTTATGCAGACGATGCTCAATGATAAAGATTATGAAGTTGGAGTATACGGAGCTTCTGGCAAGAAAGGATCATACAATCCGGCAATGGATTATAGAGAGATGCAGGCTGGAGTTATTGCTGCTACGGTAAAGATTTCCAAAGATGAGGCTAAGGCTTTGGCTGATGCTCATGAAGTAACAAAGGGAGAAGCTACTACTTTGGTAAATGTATCCAAAGAGTTTGTAAATACATATCTTCATACCGGAAGAAAACTTCCATTCGGAGGAAGAGAAAATTCCAATCTTGCATTGTGCGGTAAAGACGTCGAGCAGACTACTAAGTCTTATCCTAAGAAGATCGGAGTAAATGAGGACGGTACCGGAAGATACGAATCTGGAGAAAAGGTCGTACCGGCACATTTCAGTGCTAAAGTATATGGAAGCTGCCCTGTATGGGTTAAATAAGTTAGACGCCGCAGAAATACAATTATCTTTTTTCATACTCCTTGGGGTACGGTTTAAACCGTACCCCTATTCTTTTTTGTCTCGAACATTTCATTAATCTACCTTAGAAGGGAGGATAATGAAATGGCCAATGCATTAAGTTATATTAGAAATGTAGGAAAATCAGTAAAATATATGTCTATTGAAGTTGCTAAAGAGATGAATCCCACTATCAAGGGATTTAATGATACTAATAGCAATATCATGAAAGATATGTATTTGTCGGTAAAGACATTGAAGCGCAAATCTAAAGAAATGCCGGCAAAAATAATGGAAAGCCAATATACTGAATTTGGTAGAACATTTTTAAGGAATCTTAAGCAAGATATAAGTACTGGTCAATTCTATAACAGAGAACGTATCAACGAGTATGACGAGAAAGCAACAATGTCTATGCTTGGTGATAACGGTGACGGTATGGACTTTGATTTTGGCAGTATGGATGATGGCTTAGAACAAACTGAAATGTCATCTAATGAGATGATGGATTTAGTGGGAGAGAAATCATCGACTGCAGTGGCTTCGGCTGTAGCAAAATCAGCAGAATATATTATGCAAGGTACTGGTGAAATCGCTAAAGCACAATATCGTCAGATGAATGCTATATACGCCGGTCTTCATACCGGAATGGGCACTATCAATAAGAATGTAACTGCACTTCTTCAGTTCTCTACAGAAACTACTACTGCTCATTATGAAAATTCTAAGAAATTTTATGAATCTGTAAATAAGGCTGACCAAGAAAAGATAACTCTTTTAAAAGAAATATCTGAGAATATAAAAAAGATTAGCGATGCTGATTCTAAAGATTCAAAAGGATATTCTTCAAAGAAGAAAACGTATTCTGATATGACAGATTCAGATGGTATAGTAGATTTAGAAACGTATTTTGAAAGCGTCAAGAAAAATATCAAGGATAGGGTGGGAGAAGTAACGGATATGCTTGATATGATGAGTGATAAAGATATGCTCATGACGTTTGCTTCTTCACCAGTATCATTAATAATGCAAGAAATTATGCCTAAGCTTCTTCCTAAAGTGGTAAAAACTTCTATGGAGTCATTTAATAAAACTTTGGGCGGAATGTTTGGCTCAGCATTATTGAAACTTAAAGAAACTGCCAATGAAAAGGGCGGATTCTGGGATTTGGCTTCTGATATTTTTGGAGTTAATAATTCCATGAAAACTACCCTTGACCCGTCTAAGTATGAAAAGGGACGAGTTCCTTTTGATGGTATAACACGAAAAGCAATAGTAGAAGTTATACCTACATACTTATCAAAGATATATTCTGCTTTAAGCGGTAATCAACAAGATAGATTTGATTATGAAACTGGTAAGTTTGTTACCATGGACCAGTTACAAAAACAGCTTAAGGACGTTACTAAATTTTCTAGAGATAGTGCTATGTTCGACGTAGATGATTTAGTAAAATCTAAGATGAAAAAAGATGGGTTTAAATCTGATAAAGAACGTAAAGCCTTTGAAAGAGATTGGGAAGCTCTTAAAGACTACATGTTCAAGAATCAGAGAGTATTTAATACAAGACAAAAGAAATCTGCTTCTTCTTATGGTCTTAAGGGTGGTATGGCATCTGAAGTAAATTTGGAGATATTGCGTCAAATGCTTGACGGGACTCCAGAAATGATGATGCTTGCAAATAATATAATGCAGGGTCGAGATAGTGTTACTCGACAAATGAAAGAACTAGAAAGTCGAGGAGATTCTGTATTTACGGCTCTACAGAATGGTTCTGTAGAGCAGAAGAGCGATGCTGATAAAAAATCCTCTCCTATAGCCGGTATTAATAATGGTGTGATTAATGAATTAAAAGCTATTCATAAAGAAATATCTTATATTCGGCTATATGGAATTAGAGGTAGGGGAGGTTCTAATAACAAGAGGAATGGACCTATACCGTCTTTTGATAGCTTCGACTTAGATGCTTTATCTAATGTGAAATCTAGATCTGGAGATAAAGATTATGATAAGAATCATGCAGAATACGAAAACATTCCAGATCTTACTAAAGAGGAAATCAAATCTTATGCTGCTGAAAGAATTGATGATAAATATGATGCATACGGCAGAAATACAAAAAGCAAAAGTTTTTCAGCGCAAGTGAGAGAAGCTCAAGGATTATCAGCTAAGGCCGCAGTTGTAGTTGAAAATATAAAGAACTTAGCTAAACGACCAGGAGAGTTCATAGCATCTGTATATGATAAAGCAGATGAAAGAATGTACGATTTCATTTATGGCCCTAAAGAAGATAAGACCGGAAAGAAATCGTTTTCTGGAAGATTATTTAATAGACTTGAGCAAATATTTGATAAATTCTCTACATTCATTGATGACACGATTATTACTCCGTTAAAGGCAAAGATTAATAAGCAAAACATTCACGATGCAGCTTCTAGATTCTTTTCTATGTTTGGTATTAATCTCGATGAAACTGTAGATAAAATGAAACAATTCTTTTTTGGTAAAAAGAATGACGGAAAAATATCTGAAAAAGGATTATTTACAGATTTTCAACAGGGATTATCTAAAGAGTTTAAGAATGTAGGTAGTTGGATTAAAGATGCATTTGCTGAAGCTGGAGATGATTTAGGATTAGACGGTTCTAAAAAGAAACAATCTCTTGAACTGAGTAAACAATTAAGAGATATTAAAATAAAATATGCTAAATTAGGCGGAAATACAGATGACCTGACTCAGGCTGCTAGTGGAATGAGAATGGTAGATAAGACTGGTCTTGCTGTTATCTCTGAAGGTGAAATGATTATACCTCCGGATATGGACCCGCTTAATATAGCTAAAAGATATAGAAAAGAACGTGCTGTTAAGAACAAGCTTAAATCTAATGGTGTAGATAATATAATGATGTATGCCAAAGGAAAGATTGTTCAATTTGATAGAAATAGAAAAGCAAAGAAGGCCGTAAATGAATCTTCTGCTCAAGGTCACGAGATGACTGAAGAAGAATACAATGCGGAGATAGATGCAAGGAAAAAGGCACAAACTGATGAAAAGAAAGAAGAAATTCGTAATAATATTCTGAATAGTTTGTTGAAGAAATACCAAAAGATTTCAGGTAATAAGAAAGATATAGATGAATCTAGATGGAAATTTTCTGATGCAGCTTCAGATGCTTTACGAGGTTTTGGTAATTCTATACATGATGTAGTTGAAAAAGAGATCAAAGAAAGTGGTTTATTTGGTGATGAGAAAGAAGTAGAAACTCTCAAGAAACGCGGAAAAAATCTGTTTCAACAAGCAAAAGAATCGTTACCTTCTTTAACAACTGGAGCTACACTTGGAGCTGGTTTGTCTTTGATGACCGGGTTCATCGGTGGACCATTAATAGGAGCCGGAATTGGGGCTGCTGTAGGATTAGCTAAAAGGTCTGAATCTTTTCAAAATTTCCTCTTTGGGGAGCAAAAGGATGGAGAGTATCAGGGAGGAATAATATTCTCTAAAGAGTTATCTAATAATATACATAAATATCTTCCTGGAATGGCAAAAAGCGCTACTGTAGGTGGTATTATTACTGCATTACCTTTAGTTCCAGGAGGTCCAGTAGCTGGTATCGTTTTAGGTTCAGCATTTGGGTTTGCTAAGAATAGTGAAACTGTTCAAAATGCTCTATTTGGAGAAGGGAAACTATTTGAAAATAAAGAGCAATTCCAAAATAAAATGAGATCTGTTCTTCCTAAGATGGGAATAGGAGCAGCTGCTGGATTATTAGCTGGTCCGTTTGGTATGACTACTAATATTCTTTTAGGTTCTGCATTAGGTTTTGCTTCTGATACGGATAAGTTTAAAGACTTTATGTTTGGTGCGGTAGACCCCGAAACTAATGAAAGAACTGGTGGATTGTTTGGTTCCATTACCAGACCAGCTATTGATTTTTTCCACGACATGTTTGTCGAATTTAAAGGATTTGTTAAAGATAAAATTCTTGAACCTATTAAAACTGCATTTGAACCATTGGCCAATCAATTTCACTTAATGATGGATTCTGTTACTGGATTCTTTAAAGATTGGATAAGCGAAAAAGTTGGTCAGCCTATTCATCGTATGATGGAAAGATTAACTAAAAAGGTATTTGGTGGAATTAAATCTGTATTAGGATTTATTTTGAAACCAGCATTTTGGGCTGCTCAAATGCCTATAAGAGCATTTAGTAGACTTGGAGACACAGCAAGAAAGCATCAAGTTAAAACTGGTGGTACCAGAAAAACGATGAGTGCTGCTGCTCGTAATGCATATCGTAGGTCTAAAGGCGCTAAAATGCTTATTGGCGGAAGAGATCACTTTGCTCAATTTGATGAGTCTCTTGAGAATATGGACTACGAACAGATAGAACAATTTCAAGATATGCTTGCTGGAGTTGAAAGCTCTAGGCTTACAGCGAAGAAAGCTCATCAGGAATCTTTTAATAAGATAAGAAATGTAGTATGGAGTAAAGACTTTGATCTTAAGAAAACTGCTGTTGGTAAAGAGGTATTACGACTTATTAAGTCTGGATATTATGAAGATGCTTTAAAGTATATTGATAGGCTCGGTACCGACCCGTCTAAAGGTGGTTTAACAGAGGAGCAAAAAGATAAGCTTAGAGGAGTTATTAACAAAGAAGCGTCTAAGATGAAAATGGCTGATAAGGCTAGAAAGTCTAGGCCAGAGGCTATGAATGAACTTTACGGACAATTAGGTAGTCTTGGAATGAATATGGACAGAAAGTTATTTGATAAAATAACTGGTTCTACTCATGAAGTAAATAAAATAAGAGACATGCTTAATTATGAGAAGTCATTACGTGGTGGCCCAATAGCAGAGCAACTTGCGAATCCAAATAAAGTTATAAGTGAAGAACAGAAACAACGTCATACTGAAATTAAAGATAAATTAGATAAGATTATAGAAAATCTTACTAAGATTTCTGATATAAGCAGTTCATTATATACCGATGATTTAAAGAATCAAGAAGAGAGGTTTAAATATGTAAGTAGCCATGGTGAAGAGGGAGAGGAAAATCCTGAGTTAGCTGAGCGTACTCACATTCTTCCGTTTATAAGACGTGGGGTTAAAAAGGTAGCTGGGGCTCCGATTAAAGGCGTTAAGGCGGGAAGCAAAATAGTATCAATGACTACTGGTGCTGTTAAAGGTGCCGCTGGTAAAGTTAGAAATACGAATACTATGAATAAGGTATTCGGTGATAAAAATACCGATTGGAAAAAGAAAGCTGCTGTTGTGTCTGAAGGAGAAGCTATAATATCCGATGTTGATGACGCTAAGGAACACGCTGTTGGCTCTCTTGGAGGAAAAAATAGAAGAGAAGGAGCTAATCCTTTATTTGATTTATTTAAAAATATAGAAAAGGGTATTAAGCTAATAGCGGCATCATCTGTATCTAAAAGTTCTAATGATGGAATAGATATTGATACCGCTGCTGCTAACAAAAAGGGTTCTGTAGTAGATTTTGTTAAAAAGGCTAAGAATAAAGCTAAAAATGCATCTAGATACATTACCCAATTTGTAGATGGTCACCCTATAAAACTATTTAAAGATAAAAATGGAGATCAAGAGATAGACCCGTCTAGTGCGGAAACTAAAAACTCTTTAAAGATTATTCAAGATAAAGAAAATACCCAAAAGGGTATCTTGGCTAGTCTTACTTCACTTCCGAGTAAAATCGGTTCATTCTTTAAGGGTGGAGATAAAGAAGAAAAAGAGGAATCTTGGTTTTCTAAAATAGTAGGAGGAATAAAAAATCTTGCAAGTATTATTCCTACTGGATTAAAGGTAGCTGGAGGATTAACTGCTGGAGCTGTTTTAGCAGAAAAAGCATCCCCGTACTTAGAATCATTCTGGAATGAAACTGTTCATCCATATTTATCAGCATCTTGGAACGGAGAAAAAGATGGATTTGGAAAGTTTATTTACTTCTTCAATCCGGCAAATCCAGATGGATTATTAGAAAAATTCAAAACTTTTATGCAAGAGGATTTTCCTACTATTGCTAAAACAATAGCTGCATATACAGGAGATGCAGTTAATTGGGCTTTAACCAATGTACTTCCTGGATTAGTAACATCATTGATTACCAATTTCCCTACAGCAATGGTTGGTGTCGGTAAAGGTATAATTGCTGGTGTCGATAACCTTATATCTGGAAGGAAAAAGAATGATGGTAAACTTGATGATGTAAAGGTTTATCCAGCAGGGGGAGCTTATAAAACTGGAAATGCAGCTGCCCCAAAATGGATGAGAGATTCAGCTAAAGATATTCAGCTAGGGTCTTATGATTGGGATAATATGAAATTCGATTCTTCTGGTTCTACTGTCGGTTATGACATAGATAGTAATATATCTAAAGTAAGAAACATGTCTGAAACTGTAGAAGAAGCTAAGAAAGATGGCGTTACTCCTAATCTTAAATATGAAGATACTGGGAAGAAAACTAAATCTGGTACCAAGACATACACTGTCGGTGGAGCTACCGTTGTAAAGAAAGATCCTCTTAATGGGAAGCTTCCAAAGGCATTTAATTTTATACCAGAAGCTTATAAAAGTAAGGCTATATCCGAATATGAGAAGGTTAAATATGCTGTAGTAGATATGAGTGGATATGGTGTCATGACTGTAGGAGAAGTCCTTAATAGCGATACCGTGGTTCTAGGTGTAACCGGTGATGGAGAAGAAATTACTGGTTCTCATGCATTAGAGCATTATGAAACTTCTAAGATGCTTGGTATGGAAGTAAAGCTTTCTCAGGATGAAATTAAAGCGAATACTGCTGCTGTTGGGTCATATGGGACTACTACTGGTTCTAAATTGACTAAAGGCGGCCTTAAGGGTATAACTCGAAGTTTGCTTGGAGCATCTACTGGTGTTAAAGGCGGTTCTAAGGTTGTTGAGGGTGGAGCTAAAGCTGTAGGAGCTCTTACTAGACTTATTCCTGGAGTTGGCAAGTATTCTCAAAAAGGTCTTAATAAACTTGGAGAAGGCTCTGCTAAAGGAATGGGTAAAGCAAGTAAAGGACTCCAAAAACTTGGAGTTAAACTTGGCCTTAATAAAGGAAGCATTAAAGAAAATGGTTCTACGTTATTTGAGTTCTTAGATGATATTGCTAAGGGAGATCTTAGTTATGATGAAGTAGCAGATGTCGTTAAAGAATTAGATGCTGAGAAAGCCGCAGAAAAGGCAAAATCGGCATCATCAAAGGCTGCATCTAAAGCAGCTAAGAAAACTAAAACTAAAAAGTCATCATTCTTTGATAGATTTAAGAAACCTAAAGAGGTGTCTGAAACTTTTGGTGCAGATGTAATCGATGTAATTGATGCCGATGGAACTGTGCTGAAACACGCTGATGACGGAGCAACTGCTGCTAGTAAGTTTGCTAATAATGTATTAGCTCTTCCAGGAGAGACCATGGATGGTAAGACGGTAGATGCCGTTGCTGGTCTTACTGAAAAAGCTGCTAAGTCTTCAACTACAGAAGTAGCAAAAACTGCGGGAAAAGAAGTAGCAGAAAAAGCACTAAAGGATGGTGCTGGAAATGCTTTAGGTGAAATTGCGTCTAGCCAGAAGAAAGGCATATTAGGTAAATTTATAGACTTAGTAAAATCTGGTATTAGTAAAGTTCTTAATTCACCTGTAGTGCAAAAGTATTTTAAGGGAGCTATTAAGGGAATAGGAAAGGGAGCTCAAAAAGCTACTGCTAATCTTGATAAACTTGGTGTTAAACTCGGAACTAAGGTTGCCGAGTTATTGGCAAAGCATGGCGGAAAAATGGGTGCAAAAGCGGCTGCTAAGATAGGTGCTTATGCCGGTTCTGCTTTGGTAATTTTAGTAGCAGATGCATTATTATCATTTACGCTTGGTGTTAAAAATGCCAATAATATAGTAGGTACAGTAGAACAACCTGATGCTTTTACTAGATTTTTATGTGGTTTAGCCAATTGTGTTAATGAAGTATTTCTGTTAGGTTTAGTTCCATTAAATCTTGTTGTAGATATAATCATTAAACTTGGAGAAGAATGTCTTGGAATGGACTTTGGTGAGTTATCCGAACAACGTGAAGAGGCACAACGAATTGTTGATGAGTATAATGAAGAGCATGGTACTGACCTTACTATAGAAGAATATAATAATAAAGATAAGCTCTGGACCAAAGTAAAGAAGGGGGCAAGCGATCTCTGGGAAGGAGCTAAAGACTTAGGCGGAAAAGCCGTTACCGAAGCTAAAGAATTTGGCTCTGGGCTTTTAGATAAAGCTAAAGGCGTTGGAGACAAAGCTAAAGAGTTTGGTTCTGGTCTGTTAGACAAGGCTAAGGGGGTTGGCGATAAAGCTAAAGACTTAGGCGGAAAAGTTATTACTAAGGCCAAAGACCTCGGTAAGAAAGCCAAGGAATCCATAATGGGTAAATCTTCATTCACTGAAGAAGAATTATCCGAACTCGATGAATATAATAAGAAAAACGGTACTAATATAAGTGCCGAAGAATACTATAATGGCGGCAGGATTGGTTATGAAATAAAGAAAGGTATAGATAATGTAGTAACTGGAGCTAAGAAGAGAATAGATACCGCAGTAGACTTAGCAAGTTATGCTGGTAAAGTATTTAAAGATACTTGGGATGAATTAGTTACTGGAGAAGAAAAGAAATCACCTGACCTGAAAATAGATGCTAATGATCCATATCATGACCATAAGTATCTTATCTATTCTACTATAAAGATAGCAGCATTTATACCTGGACAAATAGCTAAACTTGCTAGAAATATATACGAAAAAGCTCTTAAACCATTAGGAGAAGGAATAGTTACTGTAGGAAAAGGAATCGGAAATACAGTAACTGACATGTTTACTAATGCTTGGAATGGCGATATCAAGAATGTGTTTACTGCAGCTAGTAGAAATGCTGGTTTTGATGATAATGACATGCTTAAGTATGTATCCATGGGAGCAAATACTGCTGTAGCTTCAATGCTTGCTGTTCCGACCTTGTTGACTTCTGGTATAGGGTTTGTAGTTAGACATTTTGAATCATTCGTCGATGGCGTTAAAACCATAGGTAGTGGAATAGGAAAGACTGTGTCTGGAATGTTCTCTAGTGCGTGGAAAGGCGATATGAAAGGAGTATTATCTTCCGCAGGAGAAAATGCTCAGTTTAAAGATAATCAGTTACTAAATACTATGTCTATGGGAGCTAATGGTGTAGTTGGAGCATTAATTTCTGTTCCTACATTATTAACTGCTGGTGTTGGAGTAGTAGCACGTAACTTTAATAAAGTGGTATCCGGGCTTAAGACTATAGGTTCTAGTCTCGGGAAAAATGTGCAGAATATGGCCACTAAAGCATGGTCTGGACATCCTATACAAGCTTTGACGGATAATTCTGCTAATGCTAATACTGATAATAATCTAATAAATAAGTTGTCTGCCGGTATAAATTTTGCATCTAAAGTAATGCTATCTCCGATGGTGTTCTTAACGGCTGCCGTTGGTAAGCTAAAAGACTTACTTAATAATGTAGTATCGGGACTTAAAACTATTGGAAATAGTATGACCAGTATGGTTTCTAATGTAATGTCAAAAGCTACGTCAGGAGAAAATCCTGCGTCCGCGATATTCACTACAGAGGGAGATGCAAGAACTGGTAATAAGTTAGTAGACTACACGTCTACCGTAATAAATACTATTGTTAAGATACCATTGACTCCAGTAGCTATGCTTACATACGGAGTTAATAAAGTAGCTAACGGTATTAAAACATTTGCTAGTACCTTAGCTGAGGCTGGTACCTTATCTGATGATGATCAAAAGTTAGTAGATCAAGCTAAAGAAGGAGATATAAACCCGTTTACTAAGAAGTACTGGACAGTAAATACTAGTCTTACTGGTGTAGCTAAAGGATTTAATACGTTTATATCTATATTCCATAAAGTAATGGCATTACCTCAAGCATTGGTAGGATATCTCAATCCTTTGTCATTGGCTAAGAAGGGTGCTAAATGGGTATTGGACAAACTCGGAATTGATGATAGCGAAACTGGTAGTGGAAGTGGAGCTAAGGGAGCTGCTATTACAACCGGAGTTGCCGGTGCTGCTGCTGGAAAGGTATTAGGCACAGCAACAGATGCAGTGAAAAGTGTAACTGGAGGCGGTTCCGGCCAAAAAGCTGCTGAGGAGAATAGATTTAGAAATGCAGTACGTAAATCTCAAGATACTGAAAGAGCTATAAATGAAAAGGTATCTGATAACACCTTTGTATCCCAGTTAGATCCTAGGTACGCAAATAAGAGGTTTAATATCAAAGGAGATACTCAGGCACAAACTCTGGGTGATACCGGCTGTGCGCCAGCCGCGGCTACAATGGCTATAAATGGTACATTAGGTCAGCGTCAAGAGTCTATGACATCTGCTGCTAAATCTGCTATTAAGTATAAACTCAAAAACGATGGGGTTAACGCTGCATACTTTAATGAAGAATTTGCTAAGAATGGAATGAGTGCACAGTATATTACTACTAGTGATTCTAACGAAAGAGCAAATCAAATTAAAAAGCATCTCTCTAATCATAATAGAGTTGTACTTCTAGGACAAGATCCTACTAATTCGTCTAAGAAGCAATCTCCATACGGCCCAGATAAGCATTACATAGTGGCTAATGGAATGTCTAAAGATGGAAAATATATTTATATTAACGACCCAGAGTCAAGTAAAGCTAATGTGAAATATCCAGCTAATAAGATACTTAGCAATTCTTCTTTGGGAATTGCTGCTGCAACTGCAAAAGGGTCTAATCTTCCTAATTTAAGAGATAAGATATTATACACTATTTCTGGTAGAGGAGCATTACCTGGAAGTGACGTTGCAGAAAAGTGTTGGAACTACATCAGATCAAGAGGATGCAGTGAAGCTGCTACTGCTGGTATGCTTGGAAACTTCCAGCAGGAAACGGGAATGAATCCTGCTGTAGACGGAGGACCAGCTGCTGGATTGTATCAGATGGAAAAGAGCACCGGTCATTTTGCACAATATTGTGCTTATGCTAAATCTAAGGGTTGTGATTGGACAGATCTTAAATGCCAATTAGACTGGCTATTTGAAGGCGGTAAGATGGAAGAAACCTTCAAGACCTACACTGGTAAACAACCACACTATTACTCTACTGGAGAATGGTGTTGGTGGCCACAAAAGATGACATGGGATGAGTTCAAGAAGCTTGATGATGTAGCTAAAGCTACCGAGATATTCGAGAGAGTATATGAGAGAGGTAGCATACCTAGAATGGATAAACGTATCCAGTATGCTAAAGAGTATTATCAAAGATTTACAGGCAAGTTTGTTAAAGTTGATGGTACTAGCTCGGATGGTGGTTCTGGAGAAGGAGAAAGCTCTCAAAGTAATTCTGGTACATGGGTAGATAAAGTTTATGGTGTATTTGATAAACTTGCTACTGCTTATGGACTGAAATCTAATGAGTCTTCTGGCTCTTCCGATGGTTCTTCTTCTGGAGGAGTTGTAGGAGGAAGCGATAAGCAAAAAGCATTAGTTAATCAAATGAAATCCATTGAAGGTAAGCTGGCATACGCTCAGAATAATGCACAGTTCCCGGGGCCGAGAAGTGCTGAGGGAGGTATAAGTTCTGACTGTTCAGAGACTTGTCAGTGGGCATATAAGAAAGTCTTGAACGTAGACCCTGGTTCTTGGACAGGAGCTATGGAGACTGACGATGATACTTATACAGTAACTACAAGTTTTGACGAGTCTAAAATGCAACCTGGAGATTTAATACTTTATAACGGACACGTTGAAATGTATGCTGGGGATGGTCAGATGATTGGACATGGAGGACCCGGAAAAGGACCAACGACGAAGAAGCTCTCTGACCAAGGAAGATTTAGAATGATAAGAAGATGGAAAGGGTTTAAAGACGGAGGTGAAAGCAGTGGTTCTGGCTCCGGTTTATTTGTAGGAAGAGGAACTGACCCAACTAAGTCTTCTAAAAATGCAACCAATAAATTTAGTTATGTTGAGAATAGTAAGTTTAGTTCACGTCCATATAAGAAAGTTGAGAATTTGATTTCTAAAGGAAATGTAAAAACTTGGCTTCCACCTGAATACGACCAAGAGAAGTTTGAAGAGAAAGACATTCAGATTTCTAATATTGATAGTGATGGTGTAATGATAGATTCTAATAAGATTGACACCAACAAAATCAAGCGTGCAAGCGCTAGAGGAAGTAATGTCGATTTGTTGAGGAATCTTGGTAGTATGCTAGGTCGTACACAGACACAAAAGAAAGATGACGGAAATAGTAGAGAGCTTATTATTCTAATAAAAACTATTGTACAACTGCTTTCCAGTGTTGTTAAAAATACGGAACAGTTGAATAATATAGCTAAACTCTTAGGTGATTACTTATCAGAGACAGGAAAGAGCGGTTCTGATAGTAAGACTGCATTAATTGCTAAGCAAAATCTTATAAATGCTATGCAGGGTGGAAATAATTCTGTAAATGAGCAACTTATGAGATTGATAGAAAGTACTGAGATGATAGCTAGTGAATAAGATTAAAGGAGTAGGAGATTGTTCTCCTACTCCTATCTTTTTAGGAGGATAATAATATGCCGAACAAATTAGAAGCTGCTGTAGCAGTGCCTAAAGATCAAAATAATAAATTATCAGAAAAAGAGCAAATAGCTAGGGATGTACTAGATCAGCAGCAAAATATATTAGAAGCGTATTTAACGGATGAAGCAGTTAAACGTTCAGATGAAACAGTTGTGTCTGGACTTATGACTCATAATTTAAATGGCATATATGGATTGCCATATCAGTTTATGACTAATGTAGATCCTGTATTAACTGGTACCCAATTTGGAAGAAAATATGCAGAAAGAATAATTAGTAAAATGCCATTATTGCTTGTAACACCCGGAAAGGTTAGATTTATGAGTAACTTTTCTAAAGAAGAACAAACTGGAATATTAGCCGATTTAATTCAAGTGGGAAAGGGTCTTAATGTAGAAACCGATATAGATAGTATAATAAAGGACAATGGTAAATTTTTTACCTTTGAATTTGCTTATACTGAATATTTTGATTATGTAAATGCGATATGCCGTACAGGAGCAAGATATTTAGGTATTCAAGATGTGGTAATGGATATAGGCGGAAAACAAGCAACTGCAGATAAGTTTCAATGGCAAAATGCTTTAAATTCTGATTTTAAGGCTACATTCACATCTCAAGAGTTCATTGCATTTTATATGGACTCTTCAGATCAGGTATCTGAAGAGTTTAGCAACGAAACAACTCAATCTCAACTTGCTAGTACAGTAAACGGAATGTCTGATTTGGGTAGAGAAATAGGATTCTTATTAGGTGCTGGTGCTGGAACTACATTTGAATGGATGGATCAAGCTGCCTTAGATTCTACCATGCAAACTATTGATGAATTGACTAATAAATATCTTAACGGTTCTAATATCATAAAGAATATAGCGAATAATTTTGCTACAGTAGCTTGTGGTGGTAAATTATTATTTCCAGAGATATGGGCAGATTCATCGTTTTCTAGATCATTTGATATTACCATTAAATTGAGAACACCTGATCCTAGTGTTATGGCGTGGTATACTAATATATTTGCACCATTGGCTCACCTCATGGGGCTTACCGCTGGGCATACTGAAACTGCAGCCACTCAATCTGCGCAATCGTATTTTTCTCCATTCTTAATTAGAGCTTTCTATAAGGGGTTGTTTAATATAGAAATGGGAATAGTAACAAGTATGAGCATAACTAAAGGTAAAGAATCTGCTTGGACAGTGAATGGTTTACCTACAGAAGTAGATGTGTCATTAAGTATTAAAGATTTATATAATATGATGGCTATAACTCCTGGAACAAAACCAAAATATTTTGTGTCCAATTCAATACTGATGGATTATATAGCTAATACTTGTGGGGTTAATATAAATAAGATGGATATTCAAAGAACGTTAGATATTTATCTTATTCTTACCAGTAATAGAATGACTGACATACCAAATAAGATTCACAGTAAACTGCAAACTAGTATTGATAATATGGCAATGCGAGTATACGATGCCGCAATTAACAAACTATTGCCTAATCTGTAAAGTATTGTTTTAAAGCCTCTGAAACATTTCAATATAATACGGATTTTGTAAGGCGTAGGGGGTGATAATATAAAAAATAAAAACCGTAGTCAAAAAGCTAAAGAATATGCTGCTAAATATTCTGAGATTCCTATAAATTATGAAGAAAGACTATCGTGGATGGTAGATCATTATAATTTATCCGAATCTAAGATGGAAGAAATAATAAATAAAAGAGAAAATGTAATAGCTAATATGGTGTTTTTTACTTGTAAAGTGGTTCAGTTATTAGAAATTCCTGAGGGGACGCATCGTTCTAGATTTAGAATAATAAAGAAGGATAATTATAATAGAATAGCAATGCAAGATGAATTCGTTCATGTGTATACTCCAAATGCACAGGATGATTTTAAATATATGCATCAAATGATAGATGAGGAATTAGTTTATATTGATGGATTAATTAATACCCCGTGTATTATAGATTATTATGCATATTTCAAAACACCATCATATTACAATACAACAGATATATTCTTAGGTGAAACAGGTTTATTCAGGCCCCCCATTGATAAGCCAGATTGGGATAATTGCGGAAAAAAATATTGTGATATGTATAATCATAACATATGGTTGGACGATGCTTTAGTACTAGATGGAGCAGTGCATAAATATTATTCTATACTTCCTAGAGTAGAAATATATCTCAAATATTTAAACTGTACTTATACCAAGGCTCAATATAATAGAATAATAAAAAGAAAAGATTATGATGGAACGGAAATACATTATTTAGATAGATACGGGAGGCTAGTATAAAAATGAACTATGATTTACGTAGACTTATTACTGAACTAAGGATATTTTTTAATAATTATATATATACAGATAAAAATTATGCGGATACATTATTAGAACTTATACAAACTAATTCATTCACTCCGGTAGTTTCAGCTGTAATAGAGTATACTTCACCTACACATGTTGTATTAATATTCGAGAAAAAATACGAGTATAATGTAGATATACGCAATGCTGTTCATTCATTTTATAAGTATTTATTTAGTTCAGGAGATTTAAGAAAATTAATTGAAACTCAATATACTGGTGAATATAAAAATGAATTACTACAAATGATCCCGCAAATCAGTGACGATTCTTCTATAATTTGTAATATGTATAATATGACAATGATGGATGCAAATATAATGTATATATATCTATAAAAGAGTCCCCATGGGAAGTGATCCCATGGGGGCATTTTATTTCATATCTTCTAAAACCCTTTTAACGTAACTCTCGTTTACATTTTTTAACTCTAATACATTCAGCATTTCAAGAAATGTATACATCGTAGTTACGTTTCTTCTTATAGCCCGAACATCAAGTTTTCCGTTATCTCCGGTAAAAGTTTCAAGCATTGCCTTATCATTGACCGTGCTCTGAGTAGCAAGATTCATCATCTCTTCAAAAAGATTAATTCTTCTATAGTTCTTACGTCCTTTTATTTCATCTACCTGACGTCTGTACATTTGAACGAATTCTTGTTTAATCTTTTCTTTTTCTTCTTTATTTTTAGCTTTAATATTATCGATCTTTTCTTTAGTTTCCGCTGCTAATTTATCGAGTTTCTCCTTATCTTCAGCATTAGCTATAGCATAATCTTCTATTGCGCAGCATACGTTTTTATTTATCCTGGTCGTAATTTCGGGTTCTGATAAGGTTTCAAGCTTTTCAAAGAAATTATCTGTAACAGTTTTACTAATCTTAAATGTAGAAGGATCTGTATCTTTAGCTCCATGAACTACAACTCTATGTGTAGATTCTACTGCTTCTGCTATTGATGCTAACAGTACAGATTGACTTTTCATATGACTTAACAGCCTGGGAGTAGTTTCTTCTGTAACGAAAGATTCGCATAAGAATTTTCCCATCTGATTATTAGCATCTTTTAAGCACGGCTGCAAAAAATAATTCAACGCCTCAGATAATAAATAGATTTTGGATTCACTCACAAAATCTGTGTATTTTCTTTTATTTTGCTCCATATTCATAAATCTCTTTCTATCCTGATTATACATTTCTTGTTGAACTCTTTGTTGTTCAACAGTAGGAATTTCGTAACTCATAATTTGTATTTCCTCCTTTTATTTTAAGTATATGTTCTAGAGTACCCGTAAATTGATGTCTGGAGTCATATCAGACACATTTATACATAAAAACTCTGGTGTTATAGTAACATCATCTTTATCTTGTTTATACAAATGCTGATATCCGGGTCCATACTCATTAAACCCAAGGAACTCAAAATATTCTATTGAGTTTCTATAGTCATTTGTAATTTGAGTTATAAGGTTCGGTATATGTAAAGAACTCATATCATTGAGATTTTCTACATATTGTTTTATATCATGAAGGATATAGTTCTTCGTTTGATTATCAGAAGTTTTAAGTAATCTAACTTCAAAGTTCATTGTTAGATGTATTCTATCTACAGGTATTTCTCCATTCTTATCTATAGTGAATATAGTAGAACTACCATAAGTATTAAACAACTTAAAATCAATTAAGAAGTTATTTTCTAATAGATAAATAGCTTTATCTATATATGCCTTTTCGTAATTGAATTGTTGTACTAAAGCTTGTACATTATCCTCTGTATTTAGATAAGAATGTTTAATCACTGGTACCGATCTAACTTCAAATCCATATTCTTCATCATATTCTGTTTCCATAACATTATCTGTTACATGAGAAGACATAATCTGTGAATAATTATAGAAAAATTCTAATCCTCCATTTATAGTATACATATTGGTCACAGACCATCCATATGTACCACCTTCTCCATCTACAGGAACAATACTATCTAGATCATATCTACCATACTCATTGTAAACTTCGGTAGAAGCTTCAAATTGATATAGCACATATATTCTAGCCTCGACATGACTAGTAAAATATCCATAGTCAGTAGCTAAAGTTCCTGGAATAGATACATTTTTAATGTGAATTTTATTATCATCATTTAGTTTATCTGTAGTTTCAAGGTTGAAGTTGAAGATATATCTGCCGGTCTTCATATTTATATCTATAAACTCGCCTTCACAGTATCTATAAGGCTCGGTAGAATCCTCATTATATAAAACCAATATTGTTCTTATCTTATTTCCTATATTAGTACTAGAATCTCCGGCAGCATCTCCAAGCATAGATATATTTGGAGAGAGCATAATAGATAATTTATAAATATTTGGTTCTGAGAGATATTTTCTACACCACTCTACATAAGTAGCAATAAATTGCCTAGTAGCTTGATGGTTGATGTAACTAAATGTGAGCTGAGCCGGATAGTCCATTATGGATAGATAATACGATACATATAGCGGGTCATCGGTTACAACTAAAGAAAATGGTATTGTGTAAATATAATTGTGGGTATCGTCCTTTAGCATCTCTATAAGTTTCTCATCATTTTTATCATAAATATGCCCAATGCCATTTTCCAATACTATATATGAACCAGGCTTTAATACATATTTACGATTATCTCGTGTTGTAAACTGAGATCTTCGTATTTCTATATCAATGGTATTAGTGGGAACGACGTTATCGTACACATCCTTTAAAACAAGATACGCAAAGTAAGACCTCTCAAATTGGTTATCCACCTTTTTCATTATTTCTATTCTAGTTTTTTCTGCATCTAGAATCATCATATTGAAATAATTTTTAAGATCCTGCATATTGGTTATACTTCCTCTAGCTAACGCTTCTTTTGGAAGTAATCTTTTTAATTCTTCTACTGTTTTTCTATCTTCACCTCCGGTTGAACGTTTTGCTGGTCTTATGATAGAATAAACGTTTTTATATTTAAATCTATCTGAAGTCAATTTTGCATAAACGATATCGTCATAGTCAAAGTTGCCTTCACTTCCTTTAGTAGTATAAATATATACAGTTATCTCATCATTTAGTTTTGGTAAATATGATATAGAATCAAATCTGACTCTTATGGTTTGCTCATCTATGTAAGTATAATAACAATAATCTTTAATATTGTTTTCTATACCCATGCCCTCGAACATCGGAGTCAGATAAGTTTCTTTGCCATTTTCATTTACACAAACTTCAAACCCGGCAAGTTGATCAAAGAACGTGAATTCAAAAGTTTTATTATCAATAGAAGAACTTGATATAACCTTCTTAGTTTCTGTTTTATGCGTAACCTGCATCAACTGACAGGGGATATATATCATATTTCTTCTTTGGTCTATTTGTACATATGGAGTTGCAGTGTATGGATTAGTGATTTTACTTAACTCATTTTTCCTGTCTATTTTATATTGAGCAGAATAGGCATATTCATTGTTCGCTATTACTGTACGTATAAGCATCAAATCATATTCTAAATGAAACTCAAAATCACCAATATTAAATATCATTTCTTTGGTTATAGTAAACACATCAGCAACAAAAAGATCAAATATTTCGTCTTGATCTAGTCCTAAATATATAGGTAAAATAGCAGGAGATGCGTTTATATCATTTATATTCTGTATAATTGCATGTGCTATTACATTCTTTTCATACTTGGCTCTAGATGGCCACAATTCATTTCCGAGTTCTGAATTTATTATAATATCATTTTGTATTTGTTGTGACATCATATCTATGAGGTATCCAAAAATACCGACAGATAGAGTGTCTTCCGTCTTATTCGGTATATAAGTTTTAGATACGTCATGTACCATGTCTGTGATATTATAAATACTTGGATCTATAATATTATTAGCCATAATTAAATCCTCCATTTGAGTTTATAGGAATAATTCATATCAGATGGACCGTTCCAGTTATCTGGTTTATTCACTCTAACTACAACTGGCATAGTGGCCCATCTTCCATCTACCATTCCTTTACTAAAATTAAACACCGGTAAGTCATTTGTATATTTTATGAAATTATATGTGAGATCATTAAAATCTGTTAATATTGCCGGGTCCAGGTCGTCAAGGAATGCAGCTTCAAAATCAACGGCATAGGTTAATCCACCCTCTGTTTTCATATCAGAAAATGAATCTCGTGGAACCGATTTAGGAAATACACCCCATAATTTGGCATAGTATATTATGGTTTCACCATCATCTTCTACTATAAATTTATATATAGCAAATTGATCGTGCAATCTTTTTGTCCTGGTATAGTAATCCATACACACCCCGTTTACTACAGGAGCATTATCTATATTTGGCGGTGTTACCATTCCTATTTTTTTTAATCTCTCATAATTTTCATATGCTTTAAATAACTGGTATATCTCTAAATATTTCGTGTCTTCAAACTCTAATGAAAATTGAACTTTTTCATCGGAGTTATATCCAGAGCCTCTATAGCTATATGACGTTCCATATATATTAGAAGGAGTATCTATGGTATCAGCAGATATACTTGGTAACTCTAAGGTGTTTTGTACAGCATTAGATAGTACCGCCATAAATGGATTACTAGAACTGTATTCTGATGATTTCTGCAATTGACCAATCACGTTACCATATCTTTCTTTTAGTTCTAGAAAGAATGGGCTTCCGTTAAGCTCACTATTTAATGTCTTTCTTTGTGGAACTGTAATATGTAAATCTGGTTTTGTAAAAAACAAGTATTCTCTACTACCAGTTACTGCGTTGTAAGGATCCATTATTCCAAATCTGCTAAATTTATCGTACCATTTTATATCTATCCTGTCATATATACCATTCGCGTAAAATGTAGGTTGCAAATCTTCAGATATACTTGGTCTATTACCAATATTTGTATTTGGAACTACCCTATTAAAACCCTTAAGTTCAGCATTAATGGCTGCTAGTGCGCTGCCTATACCCATAGCTTCACTGGGTTTTAATTGAGGTATTTTAGAAACCACTTTTTTGTTCTTAGGTTGAACTCTGGATTTTAAATTACCTATGACGGATGGCATTATTTCACACTCCTTCCCTCTTCAAATTGATTAATTCTATGTTTCGAGGGCAAAATAGTACCAAATTATATATTATAGATATGATAAAGACTTATTCTAAATACCTTTTCATATAAAACTGATTGAATCAGAAATGCTAAATCCAATTACAAAATGTGATTTATCATGTATACACCTCCCCAAATGTACGTTGCCGTTTGGCGTTAAAAAATACAGAAGATTACAGGAGGGACGCCATGATAAATTTTGCAAAGGTAGTTGCCGGGGCTATACCGGTCATTACAACTTTAGCATCAATATTACTAAAAGAATCAGACGAGAGAAGAGATACAATTTCTGTAAAAGAAAAAGCGCCGCCTATGCAGGTTTCACCACCAATACAGCAAAAACAAATTCAACCATTGGTGCCTCAGGATATCAATTTAACAGTAAATGTGAATATTAAATTGCCAGATTTTGATAACAAAACTGGTGATTTTTTAACGAGAGGTATGCGTTATTATCCCTGATTAGGGATATCTAGAATAAGTCTTTATTTTTTATTTTTTAACATCGAGATAAATCTTATAAGGAAGGAAGGGAACATATCATGGGATTTGAAACAGTTCATGAAACAGTAGTAAGTGATGTATTGGATATCATAAAAGATGGTATTCATACAGCTTCGGATCTAATGAATAAACCTGGTGATGTGGGAAGGGCAAGGTCTCTTACTAAGTATACAAAGGGATTAATATTAGTATTCCCAGTAGCAGCAAGTAAAAGCAATCATATTGAATCGGTAGGTATAGTAGCTAAAGCAATAGAACAAAAGGCGGTAACACTGTTACAGTTAGCCTTTTCTGCTGCTAATATTACTACAGTAAAATCTGGTATTGACTATCTTCAACAATTTCATACTAATTTAGATTTTGATAAAATGAGCTTAGATTCATTTATTGATCTTATGGATGGAATGGTTGATGAATCTACAATTTCCGCAGATGCGTATAGTCAATACAGAACAGTTACTGAAGATTTAAGAAATATATCTTATACTCTTAATAATGAGATAAATGAGTCATTCTCACTTAATCAGTATAGTATAGTAAAACCTGACTATGCTAGAGATGGATATACCATTCTTAAAGAAGCTGATTATGATAGTATAGTGAAAAATCAGAAAAAGATTAAAGATGATGATGGATATTGGGACGATATTCGTAAAGGTTTGTATGATTCTAGGCTCAACCCGTCTAGGGTTAATCCTTCTACTGGAATAGATGCAGTTGCAATGAATACTGCCAATGCTGATTTAGAAAAGCTCAAGTCTACGTATAGAAGCTCTAAGTCTAGTGAATTAGATGAGCTTTTAAAAGCTGCTAATATGGCAGAAAAAGATGCTCAATTTTTAAAAACTTATTTGCAAAACAGTGAGAAATTAAAAAATGATAAAAGAAAAACTGATATTGATGCAGAAAAGTTTTTACATCAAAAGAAGAAAGATCTGAAAGACGACGAGTATCGTACAAAACGGGATGAAATTATGGATGCTGAAAGAGAGCGTCAGGCTCGTCTTGATCTTATGAGAAATAATCTCGTTGCTAACGACGTAAGAAAAGCTAATGAACTTGTCCCTACCATGATGATAGTAAATTTTAAAGTTCTTGATGGAGATGCTGGAGAAGTTAATCGTCAGATGGTAATTGGAGTTAAAGCAAAGATATACGAGATAGAGCCTTCTGATATGGTAAACAAGATAGTTACAAAACACGTGGATAGTAATGTACTTCTTAAGCTTGTTAAGGTTGGTACAAGAGAAATTAGTTTTGTTAAAGATTTCTTACTTGCTATTAACGATGCTAAGATTGATGCTCTTTCCAAATCAAGAAGAGGGTCTTCTAACAAACTTTTTAAAGTTCTTGAAAGAAGATCTTTAAAAGGTAAAATCGGCAGAAGTCTTAAATCTAAAGATTACTTTAAGGCTATAACAACTCTTGTTATTTCTCAAGAGGAAGCGGAAGAACTTCTTAAAAACAATGTGAACGTGTCCGATGTAAATACCATTCGTCCTATAATGGAAAAGCTCAATATTATGTGCTTTGTGATTATTGATGAATCTGCAGAAGCGGCAAGGTTTATCTTTGACACTGGAGATGACACATATGAAACTATTCCATTTACTCAGTTGGAACGTGAACAGAAGGATGGAATGTCTCGTAAAGTAATTAATCTTATAGCAAAGATGAATAGATAGAGGGGGTGAAAAAATGGTAAAAACCGTTTGCGATGCTTTATTTGAATATTATGATATGAATTCTACTCCTACACGGAGGCATATACTTGCTCTTGACGAATCCGGAAAAGATGAGTTAGCCGCAGCGTTAGCATCTAAATTATATGGGATGATTGTTAAACGAATAGAAGACATAGACTATGGTTCAATTCCAGCCTCTAAAGGAGATATTACTAAAGTAGAAAATTTTAGTGAACTTAAAGAGTGTGTGGATACAATAGAAGAACTTCTTAGCCATTTCAATCAGCCAGCAACTCAAGTAGGAACTATTAATACAGCAATTGCCAATATGGAGTCTAGTAAAAAGACATGGCAGAAGGCTTTCAACATAGGAGCAGAGATACCATGTGCATTTTACAATAACGTCGTATTAGCTATTATTTCTGGAGTGTCATTATTGATATCTGCATCTATAGAGTTCATTAAGGAACCTGGAGATAAACAGTTCGCATTAAGCTTCGACAGAGCGGGTTATTCTAAGACCAAAGACAAATTGTTATTTTCTAATCTTGAGAAATTTAACAAGAGTTTTGCTAAGGGAGAAATTGTAAAATTAATGGATAACCTCAACAAATCTCAAGCAAATATTGGAGAAAGCGCATTATATGCTGGAGAGGTGATGACGGAGTCTATTGCTCTGACTACCATAGTAGCAGGTATAGGATTCGTTGGTGGCGTGGTAGTTTTATTAACCTGCGTAGTTCCTATTTTGCATGAACTCACATGTTTCTTCTATTCTTGTAAGCAAAACACTTCTGACTATTTTGCTTTGCAGCATCAATTGGTATTATTTAATGCTGAGCAGTTAAAGTATAATTATACTAAGTCAGATGCTGAGATAAAGAAGATTTATGATAAACAGGTTAAGATAGCTGAGTTTTTTAAGAAGATCAGTAATAAATTTGCTGTTAAGGTAAATAAAGCTGAAAACGATGCTGCTAAGCTTATAAAGAAGGAAAGCTCGGAGAAAATTACTATTCCCGATGAAGGAATCAGTAATACTATACAAGGATCAAGTATATTTTAACCAGTTTAGACATAGTTAGATAAACATAATAAGTAATACAAATACACTTGGAACTAAATAACCGTGGGTTTGTATGAAACAAAAATATCAAACCAAAAATAAAGGAGGATTTTATAATGGAATTCGGAAATATGGAAGAACTTATTTTCGGCGAAAGTAGCGAACTGTTTTTCGATGAGAATGCCGGAGAAGAGATATCTGATGAAGAACTGAATGAGTTCGGTATTATTGAAACCGGAGAAGAGCCGGAAGTTGCTGGATATGCCATTGCTCTTGAAAACGAGCAGAATTTCAACGCTATCATGAATGCAATGATGGTTAAAGAATATGCTTGTCTTGAGAGCACGGGGACAGAGCTGGTGTATACGGAAGGAGCAATCGGTGACTTTTTCGAAGCTGTTAAAACTACTATTAAAAGATGGTGGGGAAAGTTTGCAGAAATGATCAAAAAGGCCCAGGATAAAATTATCAAGTATACTAGAGAAAATGGTGCTTTCGTTAAAAAGTATAAAGGTAAAGACATGAAAGCTCCGTCACAAGGTACTATGGATGTAGAAGGTTATACATATTCTAATCTGCAAAGATCTGGCCCTACACTCATTAGTGTTGTTGCTGAAACTTACAGAATTCGCGGTAGCAAATTCTTGAGTGATCTTAACGCAGATAGCAGTGAAAAAATAGAAGAGGTCAAGACGGCGATCGAAGATTATGTTGAAAAGTTCGATGACGGCTTAAAGGAAAAATTGAATGCAAAAGCCGGAACTAAAGATAAAGCTTTGGCTGAGGCCGTAAAGGCATATTACAGAGGCAAGAAGCAGAAAATTACGGTAAAAGGATTTAAGGATCTTATCAAAGAAATGGATCAGGCTGCAGAAATTAGAAAGCATTTAAAGAATGATTATGATGCTGCAAAGAAGGCATCTAAGGAACTGCTTAAATCCGTTCATACTATGCAAAAGTCTTGTGATCGAAAAGACGATACAGAAAAGGCAAGATTGGCTGCAACCAAACCTCTTGTATCTCTCTTAAAGAAGACCATGAATGCAATGGGAAAAGTGCAGAGTGTGTCTATACAGGTTTACTATGAAAAATGTAAGGCTGATCGGGCTATGGCTATGTGGATTATAAATCACCAGCCGAAGAAAGCAACAAAAGAATCTACAGTAGAAAACGAGGGGCTTGGAATTGTTTTAGTGTAAATCTAAGTAGCATAAGGGAGGACTTCGGTCCTCCCTTAAAATTTGTTAAGCAAGTTTAGGAGGTTTGCAAAGTGAGTAATACATTTAATTTTAAATATCTTACAGAAAATAGTTCTAATCTTGAGTCTAAGATGATAAAGGGTGTAGCGAGAGAGATGTATCTTAACGCCGCTATTGCATCCCTCCGGAAATTGAATACCTTTGTCACCGAATCTACCAAGAGTTTATATTCTCAAATATTAGAAGCAGAATCTAAAGAAGATGAGAATAAACTATTTGCTGATTACTTTGGTCAGTTTAAAGATGTTTTTGATAAGTTTAAAGGTCGAATTGAAGAAATGGAACAAAGGTCAGCCATGGCTATCGAAACGCTCGGTTCAGCAAATTCAGATTTGATTGATTCTGACCAATATATATCTGGGTTTGAAGGGTTATTCTCATATTCTGGATGGAAATTTAAAAATCTTTCAGATACACTACCGAAAGTAGAATTAAGAACGTGTTTTCAGAGAGATTTTGATACCCTTGGTAGGGTTATGCAAGACGAAGGTATTAAAGCTTCTCCTATAGAAAGAGTAAAGATTATAGCACAAGTATGTAACGATTTCTGTAAGAATTCTAAGCATTGGTATAAGAAAGTAACAAAGGACATTCTTGGAGAGGATTGTGAAGAGTGCTGTGATACTTCTTTTACAGAATTTCTTTATTCTTATTTTAGAGAGAAGGAAGAATTTGAAGTTAATAAGGGTACCCTTTACAAGTGTAAGGATGAACTTAACAATATAGAAGAATATAAGATATCTATTTATCAAATGTGTGATCGTCTTATAGAAGATATAGATTTCATATCTTATGAAATTTCATCTTATCTGTTTAGAAATAAAGATAACACTCTCAAGATAAAAACTCCAACAGATGGGGTTATTGATCGTGATTATAGGTTAGACTCTTATGCTATGAATCAGGTCAATATCTTTCTTAAGAGCAAGATATCTCATATTTCTAAAGTAATTAATGTTTATACTATGGCTATAAGTATTAAGATTGACGCATTAATAGATAATATTACTCAGTGTAAGAACATTCTTCGCATGGTGCAAGAGAAATGTGATACTAGATGTTGTGAAGTGGAACCGGATTTTAATGATGGAGAGGTTTCTGAAGATCCTATCAATTCTGATGAACCAGAAGTTCAAGACGACGAAGATGTGGAAAATATGGACAATGTCGAAGATAACTTTTCTCATCTTGATGGGTTTAATGATGGTGAATTCGGTGAAGATAATTCTCCTAACGATGTTGAAGATGAGAATTTCGATGAGGCTACTTTATTTGAATCATTTGTTCTTGAGGCCGAGCTGTTGTACGAGACAAATGCAATGACAGATTATGTATCTCGTGTGTTACTTAATGAAGCAGATGGAGAAGAGGGAGGATCTAATAAAGACGCAGAAGGAAGTCAATCAACTTCTAGTACCAGTTCTTCCTCAAGCGGATTGTCTTCTGTAAAAGCAACAAAAGCTCCTTTGTGGTTATCCTTAATGAGAAAGCTTAAAAAACTTTGGGACAAATTTAAAGAAATCGTTACTGTAGGATCCAAAAAGAAGATTGAGTGGCTCAAGAAAAATAAGAAATATATCGAGAAAAAAATCAACATAGATGGAGATTTAACCCTCAAATATACACCAGATTTCAAGATGCTTGATCAATTTCCTATCCAGGATTATAATGCAGTTCAAAATTATCTAAAATCAGAAGAAGAGTTTGAAAAACATGCTGTAAAATCTATTTCTGATAATGAAGGTACTGTAATAGAACGTATGGAAAAGGCAATTCTCGGAGAAGAACAAACTGGAAAAGTAGGAACACTCAAAACCACAGTTCAACAGGCGTATGACTACTGTACTGACCAATATGCTAAATCTGTTGATGCTCTTCAAAAGGAAACAACTCATCTTGAAAAGGCTCAGAACTTAGCTATTCAGCGTTCTAAGGCTAAGGTTAAAGCCGCTGACGAATCAGCTAATATGAGTATTGAGGATTACTTTACTGAATTTGATGCATCTGGAGTTGAGAAGACTGGCAAGGAGCAAAACAAAGAAGATAAGAAAACAGAAAAGGATAATTTTGATATATATTTCAAAGTTTATAGTAGAATTATATCTGCTAAAATGAGCATATATCAAAAGCTATTCAATGAGATGTATTCTTATTGTAAGTTTTACATTACAGAGGCTCAAAATCGTAGTGGAGTTAAAACTGAAGACCCGGATAAATCAAATAATGGTGGAGAAGACAATTCTGGATCTCAAGAAACAGTTAAGATGAATTAAGTGGGGTGACATAATGATTGATATGATTATAGAAACTTATGAACTCCAAGAGCAATTTGTGAGAGAAAATGCTTCTTTATATGAGTATATCATAGGAGAAAAATATAGTTGTTTGGAGTCCGGTGGTTCGTCTGAACTGATTAATGAAGGGGTCGTTTCTGCTATCAAAGATTTCATAATTAATATCTTTAAAAAGATTGGTGAGATTTTTAAAAAGTTTATTAATCTTTTTAAAAAGGATGAGGTCGAAAAGACAACTAAGATAGAAAAAGATATTAAACAGATAATAGCTAGAAATACAGATGATGGTTTCACTTTAAATTGTGATAAGTCTATGGATTTAAGTAAATATGATACTATAAATCCTATAAAGTTTTTAGATAGTTATCTGGACGGGGTCAAAGTAGAAATTAGTAATTTGAAAAACAAAGTACCCGTTAACCCTCAGCAAAAAAAGTATATGACTGATGAGAATTATGATAAAGAGACAGATTCCATATCTAAGGAATACGTAGAGGTCGAAAACAAGATTAAAGAGATGGGCAAGTCAATTTTTATTGAATCTGCCATGGAATATAAACTCGATAAATTGAAAGATTTGCTTGTAGATTTTGAAGATCAACAGGCTAAGAACAAAGAATTGATATCTAGAATGGAAAAGATAACAAAGGCTGTTAATTCTATCCGTTCTGACGCAGAGAAGATTCCTGTTGATCAAAATCCGTATGGGCTAAGAATGCTGAAATTTAAAGCAGATGCACTACAGGCTTTATCTTTAACCATTGTGAGGGAGTATTCTAGGATTAATCAAAATATAGTGTCATATGCTAATCAAGTATTTAATGCCTTTAATAAGCATTATAATTAAATAAAATACTCCCTTCTCCTGGTTTAGTTCACTAGGGGGGTAAGGAGTTTAAAATGTATAATACTCAATGCGCTGAAAAAATAAGAAGAGTATTTAAAGAAGTTTGTAAGCAAACACTAATAACTGGGGATTCTAGTTTGGAGTTATTCTGTAAAGACATGATTCGTACTCTTTCCTTAAACCTTGTATTTAAAGCAGATGAAAGGGAAACCGCAGAACATTTATTACAAGTCGCTTCTGGCATATTTCATACTGCATGTTCTAGGCTGAATAATGAAATAAATGAAAAACCTATTGCAACCAGTATATTTCGTAATAAGCAAGGTGCGGTAGAAGTTGTATTTTTTTGTGAAATGTTTGATGGAATATGTAAAATAAGCCTGATAGCTCCAGAATTAAGCAACAAATTTATGTCTTTAGTGACTGTAGTATATAATGATGGCAAAGCTGATAACGGAATATCAAAAGAAGATGCTGTTAAGATTATATTGTGCTTTAGTGATAATATCACAAATATAAGCTTTAATAAAAATACAGCTAAAGTCTATGAGACAACTTCTCTTGTTGCTAGATATAAGGATAGAACCCAGTTATTTAAAACTAATTTCGGAAACGACTTTTCAATTAAAAGATCTGATAATTGTTATAAAATAACCAGATTATCTTCATATGGTGAATCTAGTGAAATATATTTGGAAGGATTTATAGATATATATTTTATACAAGAAGATTAATAAAACGGTGTGCAGTTCGACTACTGCACACCTTTAACTTTTCTTAGTCCCATTAATAAACTACCGGTAAATATACCATTTTGGTTTACAAGTATTTCTTTACGGGTAGATAATATAAATTTTCCATCATATTCTCTAAACTTCTCATAATTACTAATCGTATATGTCTTATTAGGAGTAATAACAGATGGGTCCATTTCTGTTTTAGTAATATTTAAAACTATAGAACTGTTTTCTATTTTTGATTTCATACAATCAATAAAGTCTAAATTATCACTTTGTATTTTTTCTAATCTAGGTTTATCATTGGAACCTACTGTTCTCGGGATGTCTAATGATAATTCTTTTTTATTTCCGTAAGAATCAATTCCTATAATAGTATTAAAAATCTTATCTTCTGTTTTCTTTATATTCATCTGTGTATTTGCAGCAGATACGTTTATGATAAATGTATTATTGTCACCATCTGTAACTATACCGGTTTGCTGAGACAAATCATTTGTGGGTTCTTGTATATTTATTATTACATTTCCGAAAGTTCCGGTATAATCATTTACGTAGTTACCTTCTTCGCTTAATAAATATGCTCTATCAAAATCAATAAAATATCTGTATCCTCCCCTATAAAACACACTTTCAGAATTTAAATATCTTAATAGCTTAGACACTGTTTCTATTGGTGGTATCACAAGATGGGAAAATAACTTATCTACGTGTAAAGGTTCCATTATTATGGTCATATGTGAAGTAAATTTATGTATTATACTAGACATATTACTATTCTTAATAATGGTATTTACAAAATGCTTATTATTATCTATATTGTCTAACCGCAATAATGATAAATAACCAGCTTTATAATTTACTCCTATTTTATTAGAAGTGTCAGCCGCTTTTTCTAACTTGTCATAATAGTCAGCATCTGTAGTCATAGAATAAGTAAACTCTTCATTTATATAGTCTTTGAATATTGAAGAACTACTATTCTTATTAGATTTAGATATCTTTAGGATGATCCTTGCCGATTCTTGAGTAGCAACCATTTTATCATATAACGCAGAATTTATTTTAATCCCTACATAGATTGTAGGGGTAGTTCTCGTGTCGTAATCACAGTTGATTATAATATTGGTTATAGATTCTGGTAGTATTTCTTCACTTTTATTTCCATTTATATATATACATGATACTTTATATTCATAAGCCAATGAAATAGCCATAGTTAAACACCTCCAATTAATTTAGTGTTTAAATACAAAAAATAAAAGGACACGGAAAACTCCGTGTCCCATGGTTTATAGCGACATCAAATCAAGCGGTATATTCGCAAATAGATCTCTGTTAATCTTCTTAACGCCATCGGGATCATAGAGATTTATCATTTCAATATCATCCGATATTGGATCCGACACATATCTTGCAATACACGGGACAAGTGCTATAGTATCCCACCGTAATCTTATATCAAAAAGTTTTAATCCCCCTTTACTATGGGCAGATGAGCCAATATTACTAGGAGCATGATTTAATAATACCTCCCATAATGCAGAGTCTGGACTAGATAATTCATATAACGATTTACATATTGTAGAAACGTTATGAATGCTTTTTAATCCTCTTTCTGGAAGAGTAGTAGAAGACAGTAATATAGAAAATCCCCCAGTACTTATCTGAGATAATACACTTATATCTAAATTATTTTTGCTGACTTTTCTTATCATATCAGCATACCAATAGCACAGATTGTGTTTATTGATATAGATAGATTCATCCCCCACTTTATTCTTTATACTATAAAGCATATGAGTATCATAACCATAATCTACCAATTGTGCCATCATTATATCTTTACTGACTATTATGGTGGGTATATTTTTCTTTACACTTTTCTCTGATATTATTCTAGAACATACACACATGGGCTCATATAATGAATGTATAAACTTTACATTACCTAAATAAGGACATAGAGTTTTCACCATATCCATATTTTTGTTTATACATTCCTCCATATGAACGTTATATCCAGAAATAAAGAAATTAGTATACGTAGGACTAAACTTTTTACCATCAGATATAGACTTTTCCATACGAGAGAATACTATATAGATATTAGATCTCACTTGATATCTTGTAGCATAGAAATTCCTATAATGCGCTGCGGCATTAATTATACAGGCTGCTATAGAATACTCATTAGAAAAGTCGTGCGGGTTTAAACCATATATTGATTTGATTATAGAATTAGCGTCTATGATCAAGTTTATTTCTTCGGCTCCAGATTTGTTGAACTCGAAGTTGGTTATATCCCATAACCTATCGTATTTTACATAATGTAGGTACATTAATCCTTCTGGATTTATATTAGTCATACGTACCATCTCCTAATAAATCATCCGGAGAATAGTCTTCGTCTTCTCCGTTAGCTGCTATATATTCGGACCACATTTCTATATAACCAGGCTGATCCTCTACAGCTTGATAAATCAATGAACCGATATCTGGTCGATTTTCAAGAATGGAATTCGCTATTTCTCTAGCATTTCCGTATCCTGTATCTAACAGAACTCTCGTTAATTCATTAGGACCATCTTCTGTGAGGAACGATACTCCTTTAGACATGGTGTCTCCGTCTTCTCTTGCGTAGTATTTCCTTATATCTAATTTAGCAGTGTCTGAGTCTCCCCATATAATCTTTCTGAGAGCTATAAATGTGTTGTTTTTCTCATCTATAGTATAATCAAAGTCTGGGTCGACTTTATATTTAAATTCTGATGCCATAAAATAACCTCCTAAAAAATAAAAGGGTATGGAGGATAATCTCCATACCCCAACGCTGCTTAATATTCAGCTTACCATCCTGTTACGATTGGACTACGACCGGTAGCTCCCATCTCAGCCAGCAGTTCATTTACCTTTTCCTTAGATGCCTTCATGATTTTCAATCTCCAATTGATATATGGATTTGAAATCTGGCTGTTCAGCATTGCCGGATTAACCGGGGACTGAGGAAGAACTAAATAATCTGCCGGGGTACCATTTGACATAGACGGCCCATATATAATCCTAAGCAGTTTAGTCAAATCGACGTTTAACAGCTTGATATAGATCGGTCCATTGGTATACCCGTTGTTATCCTGGAACTGATTTACATGATTCCTGAATGTATTCGGATTGAACGGGTCAATGTTGAAACCTGGAATCATGAATTCTGACAGGATTTGAGCACCCTCGCTTGTGATCTCAAAATTGATGTTTCTGTTAAGAGAATTAATAGCACGAAGCTGAGCTGCAATTCTGCTATCATCGCTTCCCTCTCCGATCATCTTAAAGGCTCTAATTGATTTATTATCGCCTTCGGTAGCCTGAGACTCTGAGAACGGCTTGAAGTACAATTCTACTGCCATCTGTGCAGTCATCGGATTCCCGTTACCGGGATTGATGAAGATTGCTGAACCATGATAATCAACAAATGCTGACCCAAGAATCTTGTTGATCATCTTAGAGATTTTTGCAGTGTTCTCAAAAGACTCTTCCAGAATAGGATTAAAGGGTACATAATCGTCTACACGAATTCTGAGTCTTTCTTTCTTCTGCTGCTTGTTGTCTTTGTTATTAGTGTTTTCTGTTGACATTGCAATGTCCTCCTTTGGTAGATATTAATAATATTATTAATAAGGTGTTACTGTGTAAATAGATTTCTATCTACTACACAATTCTATAATATATAACCACTATAGTTTTTAGCCAAGTGGTTATTTATTATTATACTTATTTTTATTGAGACTTATCTTATTAAATGCTTCCACTACAGATTTATTTTTGCCAGCTACTGGGTCATTTGCTAACATTTTTATATTCTGCTCCGATTCAACATTTTCCAACTCTATATGCTTACGTCCACTATATCTATAACCTATGACATATAGATCATTGTTCGAGTCCATAAGTAAGCAGTAATCATTTTGTATTTCATCGAAATCTACATCATACCAATATTTTACTCCAATTGTCGCTATGATGTTTACCATTTTCACTGCTTCTATAACTTGTATTGCTTCTTCACATACTGCACCATCATCATGTATATAGATTTTAAAATTCACCGGTATTATGTCAAATGCTCTATAAAAATCATACATGAAATTATTTTCTTCCATCAAGGTTCTTAATGATTTGCAATACCCATCAAACGAGTCTCTTTGTTTTAAGAATTTTTTGGCAGATGCAAGTGCCGGAGCTTTACTACATTCATAATTAATGTGATCAGTGAATAGCCTTTCTAATGATATGTCAAACGGCTTGGTTTTGATTAGTCTCAATATGTCGTCAACTGTATCATCCATATATGTGGATATAAATACACTTTTTTCTACTGAATTACATGCTGTCATTATTTTATAGTCCACACCCTCTGGACAAGTATCTTTCGATACACAGCATCCAGTGTAGGTTCTAGATGTTGTAATAACCATGTTTGCAAATAAATCTGTGATGCTCTGTCTTAATACGCAATAGGGTTCGTTATCTCCAGCAAGGATGTCTTTATATTTATGCATACATACTATCACATCATCTAAGTCATGTTTACATTGGGCTATACAAAATACCAAAGTCGAGTGAGGTTTAAGTAATGTCCAATTGTTTTTCAAATCTGACAATGTTAATTTTCTAATATTTGTTTTTGAATTGTCGTCGTATACAGAAACTACATCATTATGATCATATCTATATATTCTGACCATTTCTACTACGTTTCCTTCGGAGTCTTCTCTAAAGTACTTATTTCCAATAACAGTTGAAACTTCATTCATTGGTATACCTCCTAAATGATTATTTACGTGTTTATTCTGTATTATAATATATTATCCATTGATTCTTTGATAAGCTGAGCTTGTATTTTCATTTTCTTAAATATTCTATCTATTTTTCTCTTATCATAATTTCTAGCATAATCCTCGAATAATAAATATAGTTTTGGATTTAGTATAGAGGATAAATCTTTTGGGGTTACAAGATTCGGAGATTTATCTAATACTTCAATATCTGCTTGCTGTAATAAATAAGTTACAAATTGAGAACACACCATAGAAGTTGCATCCCCTCCCATTTCTATAGATTTGTTTCTTATTATATTCCATATATTAGCAAACGAATAAGTAGTTTCCTTTTTATGACTAAGAAAATAGTCTAGCTTGTTCTTAATAATATTTAGATCTCGCCTTTTTATAAACATACAACTTATCTTAACCTTAGCATCTTCATTATACTTTACATATTCAGATAATTTCTCTTCAGAGAATCCTCCTAACTTGTTTGTCTTATTGTCTCCATCAAAAGAATAAAGCTTTTCCATAGAAGTATCTAATGATATAGAAGCATGTGTATATTGACTTCTAGTATAAGTTCCAATAACTTTGCCAAATGGAGTGCCAGTATATGAGCATACTATAAAAATAGGATATTTGTCGGACGTAGTGTCTTTAGATGGGTTTTTATCTAATTGAGATTTTACTCCGGTATATATTTTAGAATGTCTATTATACATTTCTATATCATTTTTAGCAAATTGTATTACATCTTTAATATTCCATTCATCCCGTATCCATCTTCTTATTAGAGATTTGTATTTATTAGTCTCTACACATATTAGTGGATATTTTTTAATAGTCTTGTAGGGCACAAATAAGAATATTTGAATACCTTCTATTATGTACTTATTTTTAGTATCTTTGGATATATCCTTTATTAACCATTTAAAGAAAGGAACAAATGTATCTTCAAAGTTATTTTGTTCTATACTTGTTGGAAAATCTTTTGCTTTCTTTTTCGTTTCTTTTAGGTATTTTTTAATTATCTTTACACATGGGTCATTCGGATATTCAATTTTAGCATATTCATAGTTATGGAACATATCTAACCCTATCACTATAGAATCAATATCTTCTGAAATCTGGTATGATAGGGTAGATTTTCCGGAACCAGAAAATCCTGTTATCAATAAAAAGTTTTGAGTGCCATCCATGAAGTCATCTATATTATACACTCTATTATTTTTAAATAGAGTATTATCATTTAACACAGTCTCTGTTACCATTCTTTTTTTGGTATTACTAGATTCCTCCAATAGATTTTTCATATTGATTGGAACTGTTATATCCCATCCCAATCTAAGTAATGATTCATTGTTAGGAGCAGATTCTAACATAGCTAAATATTGTATCGAGTCAATCCCTTGACAATACGATTTGATGAAATCAGCATTTTCTGTGCATATATTACTAGATATCATTTCTTCTGGTGAGTAAGAACCGTATACAGAATTTTTCTTATCTTCAAAGTGAATAATTATCACGTTTAGGTCTATGCCATTATCGTGCTCTATATGCACATTACAAAATTGGTCAAAATGCTCAGTATACCAATCGGATAATTTTTGTAAATCATTAAACACCTCTGTCTCATCACAATCTTGCGGATATAAGACAATATTAAAATTTTGCTTAGATAATTTATAAGGTGCTATATATATATATCGTAAATGTATAGTTTCAAATAACTTTTGTACAAATGCATAATTATAGGTTTCTCTAACTCCATCATATGTATTCCCATATATACATTGTAATTCTATGCTATAATCTGAATATGATGATTGGTGATGCCTAAAAGTGATTTTAGAAACAAACCCATCCTTTGCGATTATAAATGTAGACCTATTCTCGTCGGCATACTGAGATATTATTCCATATAAACTTTCAATAGCTTTATTGATATCTGAAATGATATATTTTAAGTATTGATCGATGTAAGAGTCATCTGATTCTGATATACCCATAGCTCCGACGTTAATACCATTATCATTAGTTTTATTTTGTTTAGCTTTATTTTTTAGTCTAGTTATTTTAGCTTTTTGATTTTTAACTGGTTTACTGAAATTATTTATAAAGCTTCTTGGCTTCCCGTCTGTAGGCAGAGCATCTTCTATTACAGGTGCAGATATCATATTATCTGAAACGTATTTTCTGACATTAAATAAAGATACATTTATCATTGAAGAATCGGTTTCTGATAAATTTATAATATCTTTACATGAACACTTTTCATAGATTAGCTTTCCGGTTTTCTTTTCCCATAATAAGTATTCGTTAATGTTACATATTTGTGTATTCACGTCTTATCCTCCTTTAACTTAGCTTACCTCGATGTTTCGCAAATAATAAAAATAGGGCATAGGAGATATACTCCTATGCCATTTGTTTTGCTATCATAATACCATATCCCATAGAATAGTATACTGGTTCATCTATATGCACATCATGTATAAAACCCAAATTATTGCAGTGTTCAATAAAGGTTTTTACATCATCTGCATCCTGTTCAGATTCAATATTATATTCAGCAAAAATATAACCTCCGTCGTCATCCTCTATATCTCTAGGGGTTATACATAAAAAATTCTCATTGTTATGAAGATTTCTTAATATTTCATGAAATTGATGTATTAATTCCGTAACTTTATCATTAGTAGAAGATTCAGTTATTTTCTTAGTTTGTAGCATATTCTCTAATGCTTGGATGTGTGCTGGTTGTAAAATATCTTTCACCTCTTCTAATTCGTAAAATTTACCTTTGTTGGCTAACTCTGTGTCTCTAAGTTCTTTTCTTATATAACCATCATAGTGTTTTACATAATCTGCTATATATACTTCATTGACTGAACCATCATATGGTATGTCTCCTTCTTTACACGGCAGTAGATATTCAAACACCTTTACATAAGTTACTCCAGTATAACGTATATTCTTTATTATCAGTTTGGCTTCTTCTTTAGTTTCCATAAACACTTGATCCATATTGCTTATTCCTTTATCAAATCCTCCTCCTGGAATTCTGTATCTTCCATTCTCTGATTTGACAAGATACACTTTAGTACCGTCGAAAACCAAAACTTCAACTCTACCTCTAAATATTTTATCCGGGTAATCTTCCCTAGTTATTATATTATTCCAATCACCATCAGTATTATAGAATCCACCTTGTTTTATAGCTTTGGATCTTGTCATGCTCCGGTCAGCAGGAGTTTTATTTTTGCCCATAGGTTCTAGACCTCCTTCAATAAATAAATTATATTAATGTTTCAGGGCAAAAATACTAGGGTGACCCATACTAGGTCACCCCGGTCGCGATAGTAATGATGAGATTTTATCTATAGTAAGAGTTGAAAGAGGGGTTACAACTTCTCAATGATGCTTAATTGTTGATCTCATCATTATATATAAGTTTAATTGTTTATAAAACAAAAAATAAATACGGGTACGGACTAACTCCGTACCCGTATTTATCTTTGCGCAATCCAATGCGCATGTTTTAATAATGGAATAATTAACGAACTTCCGTAAGGTATGCTTTAAGCATATATATTTTAATTTATTTTTCGTTTATTCCATTATATATAAGTTATATATTTGATAATAAATTAATCACAGATTGAGGGATTTGGGATACTGACGAATAATAATTGGTTCTTAGACCGGTATTTTCATTCATCGCGAATACACCTTCAACTCCAGAATAGTATTTAACACTAGAAAAACTTTCGTTTATATTAACTATCGGTAATACGTCTGTGAACTTTCTATTAGCTTTAGGGGCAGAAGACAATACACATTCTTTAATAGCATTTATTTCATCTATTATTGAAGGTACTCTTGTAAATCTATGATCGTATTTTATATTACTTATAGGCTTATCTTCTTTTATGAGTTTTTTATAGAAATCCTCACCAGAATAAGATGTTCCTATTACGTCATCAAAGTTACAAATTCCACAGAACTCGTATAATTCTATATCGTCGGCAAATTCCATAAATTCTGATAAAGGAGTTTTTATGGGGTCCTTGTCAAATATATACAAATCACTCATGAGATCTCTGCATATTGCTGTGTCTTTGGTAAGGGTATTCTTATTCATGTAATTCACTATGAATACCTTATTTGCATCATATATGCTAGGAACAGCAGATGCCACAGCTGAGCATGTTTCTCTAATAATAGAAGTAGTTAGTTTTATCTTTGTAAGATATTTCTTTACTCCATATTTGTTTTTATATTTATTGTATATCATACCATATAATGTATCTATAGTTTTGGCATCTGAAGTTATAGTTACGCTAAGCCTAGATGAGTGTATAGATTTTATATTGTACTTGAACCTATTAACTACATCCTGAACAACATTGATTGGTATACCGCACTTTTTACTATTATATTTAGTGGAAACAAATACTGTATTGTTTACCTTTCCCCCGAATCCTCCTATTGATAACATGTAAATATTGTTTTTATAGTAAATCAATACTGAATGACTATGAGAAACAGCAATTCCATTTACGTCCATTGTGTCAGAGTCAATATTTATTATTTTCAGTCCAGCAGATGTTATAGCTTTTTTAATTATATTAGCTTCTTCATCAATGGCATCATCTTGATCTTTGGTTAAAGCATATGTAGCTTTATCGATAATTCCTTGATCTTTTTCTTTACTGCTTTGCTTTGTATTGACTTTTTCTAATTCTTTTTCCACTAGATTTTTTACAGTTTTTTCGTCTTTAGGAACATTCCAAACCAGGCCTTCAGTTATCGCGTTTTCTCTAATATGATTTTTAAGTCTATTATTTTCACCTATTGTATCCATAGGAATTTTAAATTTAGCCATTGCAGACAATATATTATCTGCCAACTCGTCTTCATCCTCATCTTCGACATGATTAAACATCCTAATTGCGGCCTTTACATGGCTTTTATCATTCAACGGATATTTTCTTTTATCAGGAAGACCAAATTCTGAATCATCAAGTTTATTCCTTTTCTTAGATTCAAGTTTAGATTCATTTATTATACTCATACTAATATTAGAAGATTCTTCATATGTAAGACCTATAGCCCTATCAATATCAAATTGTGTAGCATTAAATCCCACTAATCTAGCAGCAGTTATATTTTCTTCTCTATCATCAAAAAATAAACATTTGTGAGGGGTAAGCTCATACTTATCTATTATCATTTTATAGATTCTTTCATCGGGCTTTTCACAATTTACTTCATATGATACTATTCCCCCATCAAACATATCTAAAAGTGCAACAAACCAAGTACACTTTTTAAGCTCTTCAAATTGCCATCTAGACCAATTGGATAGATAATATACTTTATATCCTTTGTCGTGGTACATTCGTATTATATTTGCAGAGTAGTCTCCTGGACAAATGTAATCTACTGAAGCTTTAAATAGTGTAGATAAAAATGGTTTCTCATCTTCATCTAATTTATTATTTATTATTTCTTTTACCTGAGATAAAGTTAAATTATCATCTATATGAGTAGATATCCATTTATTTGCTATTCTTGGACACATACAATCTGGTATATCTGTTTCATTTTCTAAAAATTTAGAAAAGTTATCATCATATTTTCCATGAACCATAACTCCACCCAAATCAAATATAATTGTATTTATAGAATCATCAGTATATAACTTTTCATTTTTCATATCTTCGTATGTACAGTTACTGTCGGATTTATCACTGCAATTTTCAGTTATAAATTCACCGTATATCAATCCCATTTTGTTTCTCCTTTCTTATAAAAAATAAAGAGGGCAATTAATTACCCTCTTCAAGTATTGGTAGTTTAGAATAATCTGGCATTTGTAATTCAAGAATTTCAAGATGCGGATTACCAGTAATCCATTCTAATTCATCTGAATAGCTAGATAATAGAAATCTCCATACTTTAGCGATTATATTACAAAGATGATTTCGTTCATCATGACTCAGTATCCAAGATTCTAATGAACAATCATCACAATGAATATATTCTGGGGAGACCATACTGATTCTAGCACAAGTCTTAGCTGACCATCCTGAAACTACTCCTGGAACTGAACAGTTTTTATATATTTTAAAATATGGAGATACATTATCTAATTCTGACGGGTGGATATGAATTATCCACCCATGTTCACTAAAATCATTATAAATTCTAGCTTCAGCATATGGGCTTTCTCCTAGATTTTCAGATATTCCCCATTCCATTAGTAGATTAGTATATTTCAAATTATTTTTCCTCCTCTTCTTTTAACTTTGTATAATCTGGTATCTGTAATTTAAGAATTTCTGGTCGCCTTTTTCCGTCATAAGAATACAATTCATTCTCATATTCTGTTAGCAGTATCTCCCAGAACGAATTAACAATTTCACACAGATGCTCCTTTTCTTCATTATTTAATGTCCACTCGTTCTTACTACAATCTTCGCAATGAATATATTCCGGTGATAGCATACTTATACGTGCACATTTATCTGATGCGAATTGTGCTATAGAACCTTTTGTGTTGTTATTATATATCTTAAAATATACAATATCTTTTCTTGCTACCGGAGGATGAATGTGTATAGCCCAATCGTATTTTTCATCATTATATATCCTAGCTTCCACCTCATAATCTTCTGTCAATTCTTCAGAAATTCCTATTTTTTCATTGATAGAATTCAATAATATTCCTCCTTATTTTTTATTTGGTAATGGTGAATAATCTGGCATAGGTAGAGATAATCTTATCATATTTTTAGGTATATCTTCTTTTTCAGCATTAGCATATTCTAGAATATCTTCATCTGAAAATTTACAATGCTTATTATAAAAGTATATCATAAGCTTCCATCCGCTATCTATTAATTTGGTTATATCATCACTTATACCCAATAACTGTTTGGGTTTTACTGGCTTAGATAAAACTTTTATTAAAAGTTTTCTTTCTGGAGAGCTAAGCCTTACTGTAGTTTTTCCGTGATGATCGGTATGAACAGCATATGTTGGGCTTCCATATCTTATTCTTGCAATTTCATCAGCTTTAGAAAAACTTTCATGATTTACCCATTTAAAATAACCTTCATTCTCTCCAAGATTTTGGTCGCTATCTGGGGTTACATGCAGGCTAAAAGACCCGGGATAAGTAATTACCGCCTTTTCTGTGATTATTTCACTTTGACCTGTTACGTATTCTTGTTCAAATATAATACCATAAAAATCTATGTTCATATTTATCCTCCTTTCATAGTTATAGTATATAACTAACTTAATATTTTTCTATCCACTCCCAATCCCAATCATATAATTTTGCAGACTTATTGTTTCCATATGAATAGAAATGTCCATCACCTACAGATTTTAATACTTTGATTTTACCTATACATTTAAGATTTACTGGTTTCAAAACCCACTTCTCTTTAGTGATATGAGAATCTGGTACTTCCTGTACAGTTGGAGAAATATACTCATAATTTCTTAAAGGAGTGTGAATATATAATTCCTTTCCTTCAAGATTCATGCTCATACCCATTAGACATCCATTTATACTACTAGAAAAACATACTTTTTTAGTAGTATTATCTTCATAAGAGTTTTTAACCAAATAATTATTAGGCACCTTTGGCATCAGAGTCTTTCCATCCAAATTAACTTCAGATACATGATACAGCGAATTTTTAGAGATAGATTCTGTTATGGCTTTTACAAATTTTTTATATGAATTTTCTTCATCTATATACCAAGCAATACATTGAGGAAGCTCAGATAATTGATTTTTTAAGTCTTGTATACTATTATCTTTAGCGCGTTTAAGTCTTCGTGCTATAGAAGTAAGAGCACTTGCGCCTGTCATTATTATAGGAGTATTTCCTAAGCTTTGCTTTTCTAGAAAACTATATATTTGTACTCCTTCTATGACATATTTAGTACCCTTATCTCTTTTGCAATACGGAATGCAATATTTTATAAATTTATCAATTTCAGTAGCAAGTTCTTTTCCTTTAATCTTTCTTTCTTTCAGATTGTCCCATAATTGTTTATGAGAGGATAGATAATCATAGAATACTTGTCCAGCTTGTTTTAATTGCTCATCTGTTGTAAATTGATAACAGCACTCAAAGCAGTCTAGTTCTATTAATTCTGCATTATTTTCTTTTGCCATTTTAGAAGCTAATGTGGTTTTACCAGAACCGGATAACCCTGTTACCAATAATACATTGGATTTCCCGGATTCAAAAGATTCATAGTTTATATATAAATCTTTTTTATTGAAGATAAATCCTTCCGTTATAGTTTCTTTTGTTAATGGTATATAGTACACCTTTATATCATGCTCCTTTGATTCATAGTCGAATTTAAATCCTAATTTTTTAGCTAATTCCTCGGATGCTGTATTATTTATAGATAAGCCCCAGTATATTCTAAATAGGTCTTTATCTTTTTTAGCATGTGAAATAGCATTCCTGGCTAAGGATGATGCTATACCTTTTCTTCTATATTCTGGAGATACAGCTATACTTATCATGCATACTTTATTTACTATTCCATTTAATCTCTCTCTTACATTGCGTGTTGCGCAAAATCCAACCGGCCTACCATTATCATAATGGATCTTTACATAATTATATTTCTTAGAATCTGTAAAATCACTATAATCATCTTTTCCTAAAGATTTGATTACGGTATTCATATCTTCCCTTTGCTTTTTAGTTACGGTGGATTCTAATAGAGCAGATTCATTTGATCAGTCTTCATCCGGATCAAATCCATGTTGTTTTTCCCATTCTATTTGACATTGTCTTGCGTGTCTAATTGCTGGATTACCATTATTACTAGTTCCAGATGCTCCGTCTGTCACTATGAAATAATTAGCATTACATTTCTTTGCTAGTTTATCTACATCTCTAACAAACTTTCTAGCAGTATTTAAATCTTTACACGCTTCTTCTACTACTTCTACATCATACTTTTCTACCCAGCTATATCTTGGTTTAAAGTATTTTCTCTTTCCATAACCGGACTTTTCAGAATCTACATCTATAGTTTTATATTTTTGTGTAGTTCCAGAAATATGAACTTTACCAATGCACCTCATTTCTACAGGTTCTTTTACCCATATCTCATGAGTAATATCTGAATCATAAATATCATCAGTAGTGGTTCTATATATCTTTACATCCGTAGCAGGGATATGCACGTATAAATCTATATCATAAGTTCCATTAGGGAATATGGAATAGTAAGCTCCTTCTATAGAATCAGAGAAACAGATTCTTTTAACTCTTCTTTCCATTCCTTTTTTGACATTATCATTATCATATACTCTAGGTTCAAATATCTCTCCATCATGATTTACTGTGGATATATGATATATTTGTTGACGTGCAAGATCATTATCCCTATATTCTTCATGAATATTTGCTAATTCATTTATCTTTATAAGAGGCCTAGATAAATATTCACTATCTTTAAGCAACAAGAATATTTCTATAAGTTGCTCAAACTTATTATCTGTAAGACGAATATAGTTATAATCTCCTTGCTCTTGAATAGATAATTCTTTAGCTTTTTGCTTTTCTCTGTATTCCTTCATCTCTCTTGTATTTGGATTAGAACCACCATCCTTGATATCAAATACTAAATTATAAGGCTCATATAAGAAATCGGTTACCCAAAAATGTTCTTTTCCTTTATAATGGTAAAGTATAGTAGGGCCTGGAGACATTATATCCGATGATTTTACATTGAGAAACACATCTAAAAACTCTAAGAATTTCTTCTCATAGCTTCCCACGTATCCTATTTTTCCCCCATCCCTAAATTTATAATATCCGGATATAGAACGGTTTGCGAGCATCTTCTTTTGGTGTTCAGGGTTATTGAGTAATGTTTCCGTGCCATACTTTCTAACCATACGAGTACGAACCATTTTTACATATTCATCATGGCATTTTTTAGAACCACATAAAGTATCATATCGTTGCTTGTTCTCGTCCCATTCAGTTTCCTTTTTACAAATCATACATGTACCATGTGTTCTCTTATTAATTTGATTATATACTAATCTAGCTGCACTGTATCCTTTAGGTAACATATCTTCGTGCTCTTCATCAATATGATTTATTAATTCTTTTCTTTCCAATCTTAATTGACAATATGGACATTTATATTTTTTAGCAGACATACGAGCATCCTCCTTAAGTTATCTTAATGCTATGTTCCGGGTAAGCGTATTAAACAAAAAAGAAAAGGCACTGGATAATTCCAGTGCCTTCAATCCTATTCTGTTTCTTCTCCCATTAAATATGCTCTTTCTGCCTCCATGCCATAATCCGAGTAATAATCATCCGCAAAAAGTTCCTCTTGTAACCAATCTTCTTCCTGGCATTGATATGGATCATCATATTCTAGTGATTCCATTTCCATTTGAGCATAAAGTCTTTCGTCATCTTCCCATTCTGCTATTCTAATACTGCGTTCAGCTTCTAAATTTTCAATCCTATTTGACCAATCTATGACAAATGTATGTCTGTATATAGTTAATGGATTAGCAAATCTAGTATAATCGTCATCAGTATAAGTTATAAAGCCCAAGTTTAATGGTAGAAATCTTATTTTATCCCCAGCACTTAGTACCATTGCAGAAGACGCGTTCATATCCAAATGAATCAATGATTTCATTTTTTCATAAAGTTTAGCGTCGAAAGATTCAGGTTCTGTTTCAGATTTTATTTTAAAACGGTGTTCTGTTGTTTCGACAAAAGAGGATCGTTTAAACCATTTAAAGGCCCTGCGATATGAATCTTTTTTCTTAGACGGTTGCCATGTGCGTGTAAATCCCATTGGGATATTTCTATATTGTTTTTGCTCTTTCATATTTTCATCAAACACTTGATAAAGCATAAGCATTTTATATTTATTTGTAATTTCCTGAATCTTATTAAGTATTTCTTTATAATTTTCTTCTGTTACTGTTATCTTTTTCATATTCTTTCCTCCTAAATGGTAAACGTATACTATCTAAACCCCGGATTGCAATATCAATATGATCTGGTCGAAAGTGAAGTTTAACATTTTTGATTAGTCCCTCCTTTTCGATGGCATTGATCATATAGTTGTTATCAGTAATATACTTATTTATGAAAGCTTGTTTAAATTCTTCTGTAGTAAATGATACTTCGGCAAGAACTAATTCATTGTGGATAAGTAATATCATATCATTAGAGTCATCGAAAGAATATTTAAAATTTGTGGCATTGTTCATAATATTAATCAACATCGAGATCCTATCGCGTATCTCATGCTTGTGGTTGAGAGGTGTAGGGCCATCATAGAAAGAAGAATCGCATAAGGGAGTGGGATCATCAAGCTGTAGGTTTATAGGTTTATAGAGTGAGGATGCAGGTATATTGTATTTTATGCGCATTTTGTTATTTTTTATTTTGACGCTCTCCTGTGTAATAAAATAAGACTCAAATGAGTCTAATAATCTATTTCCCTCGTTTACTCTTCTAATATATTCTAAAACCAAATCAGGAGAGGATATATAATTCACAATAAACCTTAACTCTCCCTCAACTTTTAATATCGCTAATGCATGTTTAGTTAACTCACATTTTATCGATATCTTGTTAATTAATGTGGAGAGATCGCTTTTTATGGAGATACTTGTTGGAGTAAACAATGAATCGCATGGTACTATTTGATGGCAGCATAAAGTATAAATTCCTTTTTCTTTCCTCGCTTCTTTGAAAATTATAGAATCTTTATTGTATTCTATTATATAATTTTTCTTATCTAAGAGTGATATGTTGAGATCAAAACTTAAAAAATTGTAGAAATCATCTTCAAAGAGTTTTTTAGTAGTTTTAATTCGATGAGTTTCTCCATTAAATTCCCGGACTAGAAAGATTATACAGTTGTCGTGACCGCTTGTGGTTGCCTCTTCGATCCAATATTTGCATGATTTGCATTTGGTTAATTCTTTAATAATTCCTTTCATAATTCATTCTCCTTATTTAAAATCAAAATACAATAAAGTTCCACCATTGTTTTTCTTCTTTAGTCGCATCGTCTTTCAATTCAAATATTACCTTGAAATAACCAGATTCAAATTTATATTCTTTGATAGTTATAAAAGACGATATATAATGGTAAATATTAGATGCAGTTATAAAAACGTATGCTAGTTTTAGTAATATCATTTTTGACTCTTCTTTTATAGTTTCTTCTCTTTTTACCGTAGGAAAATAAACTCTAGGAGGTCCACTTTTAGAGATCTCTGCATATTTGAACTCTTCTACTATATCCGCATCTAATAATAGATGTAAGTTTTCTCTTATCTGATTGAGGGTATCATTAGCGGCTTTTTTATCTTTTTCTCTTTTGTTGAACGATACCCAATTAGTCACCTTATTCTCTCCTTTCGGGTTTAATACAAATATCAATTATTTGTGTTTTTTAGGTTTACTATCAATACGATAGCGATGTTCTGAAGCAATTTTAGTAATAGATTTAGATAATATATATAAGGTACAATCTTCAGCCCATGCTATTAAATTCATTTTAATGATGGAAGAATACATTGGGAATGCCGATTTTACACAGTTAATCTCATCTTGGAACTTTGCTAATAACGCATCGCTATAATAAGATACCGCTATTCTATAAATATACATAAAATCAACAGAATTGTAGTTTGGTTCTAAATCTAAGCTAAATTTTAAATACTTGATCACTCCAATCCTTAACCCTATATCAAGTAAGGTTTTTAATTCTATATTCTTTTGAATAGGTACAAACCATATTTCATTAGAAACAAGATCATACTCTATACGACTATCTAGCGGCGTCGATCTAATGGTAAAATACAAACTTGCATATTGAATAAAATCTTTTCTATTTACGCAATATACTTCACCGCTTTCATAATCAAAGCAAATCATATCACTAGTTCTTGATGATATAGCAATAAGTTGTGATTTGGAGTTGTATCCATAAGAATACTTATTTTTGATGATCTTCTGTACCAGTTGTTTATAGTTATTCATGTTCATTTTCTCCTTCTGTTCACCATGAAATGGTTATTTTATAATGATATTTTATATTAAGGCAGTCATAAGTATATCCTTGTCTTCCCAGCATTCGGAACGGTATTCCAATATATCCTCTTTTTTAATGCCATGCGTACGAATAAGAGTATTTACCAATTCTAACACGTTATTCACGCATGTATACATATTGATGCCTTCATCTGTGAAAATTTCAGTGTTAATCATTTCTTTACCTCCATTATAATTAATATTCGTTATTTAAGATATATTCTTTAACAACGTTATTTTTTTGGTCCATGAACTTTATTACATATTTTGGATCTAGGTCTAGGGAGATTTCGTTCCTGTTTAAAAGGTGGTATAATGCCTCCTCTGTTCCGGCGTCGATATTAAGATCATCTAATAATTTTACAGTTTCCGGTGATGCACTAGTCAATATGGCGAAAATTTCGCCAGTGTCTATTGAAGTAATGACATTAATCAAACTTACAGTAAACAAATGTGTTGATCTATTTTTTGTAAAAAATACACTAATCATGATCTTCTTGATACATTCGGAAATTAGCCGTTCTATTATTAGTTCTACGACTATATCAGTGGTTAACTTAACTCGCTGCTGAACACTAAGCAGAACGTGATTTTGAAGACTGATAAATTTATTAGCTTCATCGGATGCTAGATATAAGGATAAAGCATCTATAATTACAGAATCATGACCAACGTCTACGTTCCAACCTTCAAGCCTTTTATAAAACTCTTTGTGGACACTTATATATTCAGTATCCATATGCAGAACCTTTCTAATTGCATCTGGATTTTTGCAGCTTGTAATTAAAGCATCCTCATATTTTATAAAGATGATATTTTTAAAAAGGTTCATGTTTCCAATAATAAATACTATTTCTTTCATAATCTTAACCCTCTCTTTTAAATTTCATTAAATTAGATTTGTATCGGTCGCTCATAGGTTATATATAAAATCCCCATGCTATCTATACCAATTTCAAAATCTGCAACAGTCATATCAAAAATCTTTTGAATAAACTCTATTAAAACATTAATATCATTTTTATTATTATCATAAATAGATCTGATGTCATCTACGATAGGTTTAGTAATTCTGTTTGTGATATCATCTATTGGTGCAATATTAGTGCGAATAGAATATAGATATTGTACATGAGCAGAATTAATCTTTAATATCACATTCTTCTCTATGCTTGAATAAGAATTAAAAAACTTTGATCTTTGCAAGAAAGTATACAATTCCAAATTCATAATTTTTTTGAAGTATGTTGTGCATAAAATAGAATATAAATCATTTATTTTACTATCAATAAATGCATCTATATTATCGGTGTTTTCTATACTTGCCAGATCAGCCATACATTTTGTACCGATCTTATAATCGGATATCACATGTGACCATATATCGTATATATCGCTTATGCTAAAATGATTTTTAACAAGAACAGACTGGTGCCTGAAAAACTGCTTCATAGCTTTCCAAACTATATATTGTGTAATATGCTTAACGTGCTTTATGGTCATCTTGCCACATAAGATACTTGTAATGGGTAAATCTTTAGGACTGTATCTGCTATTTATATATATGCCATTGTCTTTGTATGAAAATATAATATCATTTCTAGTACAATTTAAGTCCAATTTATTATAAATCGTATCTTCAAAGCATTTTATATCTAATTTTTCTGGTCTATAATAAGTTGCACCGACAAATAAAATTTGAGGAACAAAATAAATATTTTCATCATGAGTAAAATATTTAAAATCCTCAGAATCCATAATTAATATTTCCTCTATAATCTTTGCTATTTTCATTTTTAATTTACTCCTTTTCATTTGATAAATCAATGCCTAAATCGATTATTGTATATTCTACACAAAGTTCTTTATTTTTAAGCAGTATTAATCTGCTTAATCTTAAATTGTTGTATAAGCTTTTTGTTTTACTATGAACTTTAAGTATCCTATTAATTTCATCTAATATTTCTTTTTTATGATTGATAACAATATCATACATTTCATTATACGTTTTATCGTTTCCGTTAAGCAAAGTTAAGATAATCATAATACAGCCATATTCGTAACCACGTTTAAGCTTTTCTTCATCCGGTATATAACTGTAATTTTTTATTATATCTATTGAAGATAAAAATTTACTAAATTTTAAGATGTCCCTCCAGGATAAAGGTAATGGTACTTTTTTAGATTTTTTATTGATTAGATCTTCGGCAATACAGTTTATCATTATTCTAAGCTCACTAATCATATTACCACCACCATCAGATGCGGTAGTCTTAGAAAAGCGGGAATTCATACATTCTGTTGTCATAGTTATGATTCTTTTTATTGGATAATGGTTGATAAATAGCTCATCACTTATTCCTGCATTCTCTGGTATTATATACATAACTCTTTTTATCAAATTTTTATAGAATAGCTTTATATCTTTATCGTAAGCATGATCTATTTTTGGAACATCAAATACTATTCTTTCTACTGAATATTGCGGTTTTTCTTTATAAGAAAATATTATTCTATCATTGTAAGTGATCACTTTAGACCTATCTAGCATATCTTTAATGCAAGCAGTTATACTATTATAGCTAGTAATACGATGAGTCTCAAATAATAATCTCAAAATACAACATTTAAATTTGTATTTTGAAACTTTATTTATTGTAATACCATAGCTTAATCTAGAACCGTCATACTCTTTTAAGCGGAATAGCAATAAATATTCTTCTTCATTGGTTTTCACGGGAATATAGAATGAAGAAGTTAGAATTATATTTTTATTATTGACTTCAAATAAATCTCTACTTTCATAGGTATAAGTATAAGACATTGTTTTATTTCTCCTTTCTCGTTTGATTATTTCAAATATATAATATATAATCCATTATTTTAAAATATACATTTAAAACACATTGGTAAATACTGAAGAAAGGAGTATAATAATGGCTACTTCGCAAAAGGAAGCTGTAATAAGTATAGATAAATTTAGACAGCCAATGGTATTGGAAGGTAGCGAAGCCATTGCTACTTTATTGGTCAGGATCATAGAGTTAGAGCCAGGTACAATACCATCACATCCTACTATGGGAGTAGGATTAATATCTAATTATAGAAATTGCGATGAAGAAAAAGCTAAAGCCTTACGGCAACATATAATGCAACAAATAGCTGTATATTTACCCAAATATCAAGCTGTTGACGTTAATACTTACTTATCTTCTGGAAAGCTGGTTATAGATATAACTATAGACCAAACTCTGTATCGCTATGAAGCGGTTCAAGATGTAAATCAAAACAAAACCATAATAGGATTAGATCGTGTTATGGAACTTTAAAGGAGGATTTAATAAATGACTTTAGAACAATTTCAAGAACAGGAAAGACGTAGACAGGCAGAGGAGAATACCATTATTGATCCTAATGTACAAGCAATGTTAGACAGGCAATCAGGAGGAGAAAAAGCTGCCGTTTCACCCAGTAATATTGTAGGGATACAAAGGGAAGCGCACGAAGAGACGCCTCCAGATGATAATTCTGCTAATATATTGAGCAGACTGGATGCAGCGTGTGACCGCAAAGCAGCTCAACATGAATTATTAGAACAAGCAAGAGAGGAATCTGCCTTGATGGGAGAAGAACTTACCAAAGAAGAGTTTATGGATGTCCTTAATCAAAATAAGGACGTTATTGAGGGGAAAGCACCTCGTGCTAATTCTACCCCAACCCGAGAGGAAATTGATTATGCTAATTCTCGTCTTGGCACCCCCACCGAGCAAGACCTTCAAGCACTTCAGGATCATCTTACGTTACAGGAACAATTAGCCGCAGAAGAAGCTAAGCTTGATGATGACGCGGATGAATTAGTACCTGAAGATGGTCAACCGGATTCGCTGATGATGACCGAAGAAGAATATGAAGGAATGGGGGATGAAGAGGATGCGTCCAGTGAAGCTCTTGCTGTTCGGGATAGGACGGTTCCTAGTACATCTGTATGCCCTCCAAAGTCAGATGATCAACTTTCTTATGAAGAGGCCACTAAGATATTTGAAACTATGGACGAGACATATTATGGAGAGGATATCGACTACAATAAGGAGTTAGAAGCTCTTGACCATAATACTGGTATGTCTGCCGATGATGAGCTCATAAGAAAGAGAAATAAGAAATTATCTTCTCTTATAAAGGAAAAAGTAAAACCGGTAACCGAAGCATTCGATATCAGCTCATTCAGTATTTCCCAAAGACCTGCTGCAGCTCAGATAAAAGTTCCAAAGAGTAGCAAAATGGATATTGCCGATTGGGTTTTGATGAGTTCTAAGCGTCCGATTTATATGAGAAAGTTTTCTGGATCAGATATTGAAAGACTTGCAAATGGCGGTAAGGGTAGAACAAAGCTTAACAGAGCTCTAGACGTATGGACACTGATATATAAGCACATTGTGGATCCGTATAAGCCGGATTCAGTAGAAGCTTGGGCCAAATGTACAAGCTTTTTAGATATAGATCATATTTATATGGCGATTTATCGTGCTAACTTTGGCGGACAAAATTATATTCCATACACATGCGATGCTTGTAACGAAGTATTCCTTACAGATGATATGGACATTATGGAGATGTGTAAATTTGAGGATGAGGAAGCTAGACGCACCTTTGACTCCATCATAGGAACACAACATTCTAAACTGAGCAGGCTGTACTCTACAGAAGTCATCCCAGTATCAGATGATTATGCATTTGTATTCAGAGAGCCATCTATTTACAATATCATATTTGAATCTGCTATTCTTGATGAGGAATTTGTAGATAAATTCGGGGATATGGTATCATTCTGCTCATATATTGATAATATTTATTATATCAATAAAGAGGAGAAAATACTACAGCCAGTTAAGACTAATGTCTACAGAAACAAGATGCAGAAAACGGTCCAGGCTAGAATCATTAAGTATTCACAAATCATGAGTACGCTTACTTCTGATCAGTATAATACGATTCTTGCGTATATGCAGAACATCAACAAGGGTGGAGAATCATTATCATACCAGCTTCCGGAAGTTAATTGCCCTAAGTGCAAAGAAACCATTAAAGCAAGACCAGCAGATGCTCAACAACTGGTTTTCACACGCCATCAATTGGCAGCCCTAGCGACTTCTTAAAGAATTTGCTGGATATAACAACGTATTACAGGGGGAGGATTCCTCTCCCTGATTTAATACAAATGCCAATTGGTGATATCCATACAATAGAATATATCATATTCATTAATAAAGATCATGAGATGAAAGAAAAAGAGGCTGAAGGTTTAGAAGACGCTGTAGAAGAAATGGTATAAATCGAAGGAGCCGAACAAAATGGACAGAGTGAATTTTAGTCAATCAGTAGGGATACAGTCTCTACAAGATATGATGAAGCAATATTATCCCGAGATAAACATGATGTATAATCTAATTAATATAGATGAGCATAAAGTCATGGGTCATTTAAATGATAGTAGTATTTCCTTTACAGTGTATTGTGATAAGTCTACTGCGGTGTCTATATCTAATCAAATCCAAGATCGTAAATATATAGAGTTACATGGAGAGAAAAGAGATATAGACTATACGATAAATAAAAATGGGATTGATCTTGAGTTTAAAAAGCACCTTGAGGAGTAATCCTCAAGGTGTATATTTTTTACATTAAAATAATGTAAAAAGGAGGAATCAATATGATAGATTGGAAGGACGCTACATTAGTAAGTAGTGATTTTGGCACGCTTCTTATAAAAGATTTTGAAATTCAAGAAAATTATTTTATTCAAGAAGCTCAGAAGAACTTATCGCATATTATTGTAGACGTATTAGACGTAGAGGAATTTGTAAAATTAAATAATATAAAGCCAGTTACTGATCCGGTATTTTTCGTTCGACCTGGGGTTCCGACTCCAGAAGGGTTATTATCAAACGAAATATTTGGAATAACAACAGATGAACGAGCTACTACATTTGCATATATTGATCTTCATGATTGGTTTTTACATCCATTGGCTTATACGTTATGGTCTCGAATGGATTCTAGGATTGTAAGTATCGTACATGGAACAAAAAAATATCGTATAGTAAATGGGGATTTTGTGGAGGACGAAGAGAAGGGTCAATGTGGTATTAAATTTCTTAAAGATAATTTTGATAAACTGAAAATAAAGGCTTCTGAGTCTAGACGAAGAAATGCAAATATTCAGTTTCTTACTAAAAATATGAAAAATATATTTATTAGGAAATTTATGGTTATACCGGCATACTACAGAGATGTATTGTCTACAGAAGGGCGGGTTGGTGTCGGTGATCTTAATAAATATTATTCTTCTATTTTAGTAGCAGTTAGATCTATAACAGAAACTGAAGAATATGGATTTTCGATGGCAGATGCTACTAGAGGAAGAATACAAGAAACTATAGTAAATATATATAATATTTTATGTGGAACTGGCAATGCCGATGGCATAGGGTTATCTAAAAAACTAGGTCTTATAAGACGTAATGTAATGAGCAAAACTACTGATTATGGTTCTAGGCTTATAATATCATTACCAAACGTAAAGGCTGAAAACATAGATTCTCTTATGGTTGATATGGACCATGCGGCGGTTCCTCTTTCTGCAGCACTTGTTACTTTTAAACCGTTCATTATATTTGAAGTCAAAAGATTATTTGAAAACGAGTTTGTTAACTTTCCTACTCATACTGCAATAAGTGGAAAGTCTAAAACCCCTGTACCTATAGAAGTTGAAAATCCCGAAATGGTATTTTCTGATGAAGAAATAGAAGATCAGATGAAGAAATTTATACATGGATATTCAAAACGTCTTGAACCAGTATTGGTTCCTATTAAGGGGGGATCTAAAGTAAAAATAATCTTTAGAGGAAGAAATAATTCTTCTGAGAATTTAAATGATGATCTTAGAACTTCATCATTACAAGAAAGACCGTTAACTTGGTGTGACGTATTTTATATGGCTGCGGTTGCTGCAACAAAAGATAAGACTATTATGATAACTCGATTTCCTATGGATTCATATTGGAATGAGTTTCCTGCTAAGATAAGAATTTCTACTCTTCAAGAAACAGAACCAATATATGTGGGAACTGAATTTTATGAATGGTATCCTAAAATAAGGCCAGAAGATGTAGGAAGTAACACTGCTGATAGATTTATTGATACACTAAGTTTTACCAATGCAAATCTTAAATCTATTGTTGGAGATTACGACGGAGACCAAGCCGGGGGAAAGGGAGTTTGGTCTGTAGAGGCTAATGAAGAACAGCTTAAGATTATTAATTCTAAAGCTTATTATTTAGACTTGAATTGCATAAATATAAAGGTAGCTACTAATGAGGCTATTCAAAGTGTATACAGTTTAACTAAGATACTATCACAGGATGAAAGTAAATTGACAAATCCTGTATTTTAGTAAAAGCTATTCATTTTAATTACATACTATATCTGTGAATAAAACTATAAAAATTAAAACAAATCAGGAGGTAATTAAAATGAGTTTTGGAACATTTATGGATTCTTTATTATTCAACGTGCAGGCGGATCTTGGGACATTGGCTGGAGAAGTGAGCCACTTGACAGCCCCGATAACACCAAACTTTGTGTTTGAACATCGGCAAAGCAAACGTGCAGAAGCTTTAGCTAAGCTTGATTTTTCTGAAGAGGAGGTCGAAAGACCAAAAAAGGCAAGCTGCACAAAAGAGGAGTACGAGGCAAACAATGATAAAAGAAGTAAGGCTAAAGAAGAAAAAGTTGATACAAAGACAACAGAGCCGATAGCCATCGAGACCAGTAAATCTAATCCGGTAGACAATGTAGATGAGGTTCTCAAGCAGCTGGCTGATATGGCCAATGATGCAGTGAAAAGAAATGAGTTTATGGAGCAGCTCAAAGGAGACAATCAGATGATGGATAAAATCTCGACATATATGGCTAATGAATTTATAAAGGACTTCAAAGAAGAGTTTAGCAATGATAAAGAGCTTCCGGACAGTATCAAAACTGCAACGCTTAGTACTTTGATATCGGCTCTGCAGGGTCTTCAAAAAGAGATGGCCCCAACAACAGCTTAAATGAATAGACGGGGAGGACAATAGTTTCCTCCCCTAGTTTATTTTTTGTCTTTTTATATATTGGAGCTATCTGCTTATCTAAAACATTAATGTAATCATATAAGAAAGGAGACTTAGGTTATGGGGCTGAATCAAGTCGTCTTAATAGAAGAATTAGTGATGAAGCGAGAGCCGGATGATGAAAACCTTATTATAGTAGAAGATTCAGAAGATACAAAAAAATCTACTATAAAAGAACTTAAAAAGAATCTATCTGGTGATTATAGAGACCCGTCTGATTGGAAGTTTTATTCGTCTAAGTACGTAGAGGAACTCTTTAAAAATATAAAGATAGAGATGTCCAACTATGCATATCTTACAGACGTAGCTGAACTTAGAAGAGTTATACAATCTATTGTGGCATCTGCGGGTTCTGGTCAGAGTACTGAAGTGGTACAGGCAAGAGATGGCGAATCTACGTTACAGGCTAGATTACAAAGAGATCTCAATTATGCCAACGATAGCTTTATTAGGAAAATTAGACGTAAATTGGTTGGAAAGAAACTCTCCACTGGAATGGAAGGTTATGTGGACTTTAAGGCAAAAGAGAATGTTCAAGCGCAAATGGTATATCGTAGTAAGAATCTTCTCAATCCTAGGAATATAGCAAATGCGCATAATCAAGTAGAGACAAATTCTTTTACCTCTGGAATTGTATATACTCAAAGAGATAATAACTATATGGATTTCGATATTACCTTTTCCTATACTATTCCCGCAGGAACATACATTTTTTATGCAAATGCTATGCCAGACGGTTCGTTCTTAGATAATGGAAATATCATTTTTGCAGTGAAAAATACAAGGGATGATTCTGCATATAAAGAATTCGCCTATTCGCAACAACCGGAATTTGTGTTTACTGCTCCTAAAGCGTTTAATTCTATTAAGCTTAAGTTTAACAGAGCTAAATTCGTCACTAATGCATCTATAGAGTATCGGAATATGATGCTCACCGTAGACTGCACAGAAAAATATATACCATATGAAAGTTATGCTTCTGGTTCTATTCCTGTAGGGGAAACTAGAAGAATATACAATAGAGATTATGTCTTTGAATGTGTAAATCAAAATAATGGAGCGCATATTGAGTTTGAGCTATCTTATTGGGATCAGGAGATAGATTTAGAGTATTTGTATAATATGACTAAAGGAGTTTCTGATATTATACTCGATAAGAGAGACCGTTGCGGGCTTATCCAAAAATATGGTGACTATTTATTTTTTGATGATAGCACTATTCTTTCCATAGATAGAAATGTAAATAAAAGAAATGATATTTCTAGATTGGAAGGAAATTATCCTAAGTTGGTGAGATTTTCATACGATACTGATAAGCATATGAGAAATAATTCGCCATCACTGAAACTCACCTTCAATAGCGACGTTAATGGTATGCCATCTATTATTACTAAGGTACCGAATACTATACGAGATATAGATTCTGTTTCTATCGTTATGTATTTAGATGCTACAGTAACTCAATATATGGTAGGTAGACCGCAGTTCCAAATTAATATGTGCAGCGATAGTTACGATGAACCAGATATGGTAAACTATTTTTCTGCTGGGATTGAATTAAACAAGCTTATTCAGGGATGGAATATTATAAAAATACCATTTGAAGACTTTGTAGCACATGGTAATCCGAATGAGCACGCAATAAAGTATATTGAATTTCTTATTGACAAGAATTCTAGTATGGATGATAAATCTATTTATTTAAATTCATATGTATTCAATCAAGAAATGAAGCCGACAGTAATGCTTGCTTTCGATGGTATTTATGAAGAAGGCATAACTTATACTTATCCGTATTTAACTGCTAGAGAGTTTCCGGCTACGATTTTAGCAAATTCTAGACAGACATTTAGTAATAATATACTTGCTTCTGTATTGAATTTAAGGGCAAATCATAATTGGGATATAGGGCAGTATGGATGCCATCCTAGGAAGGAAACGTTAGTAGAAGATAACAATGCAAGGGATCAATATTTATTACTTAAATCTACGAAGGAATGGTTGCAGAATAATCTGGTAAATTCACCGATTTCTTATTCTGCCCCATTTGGTAATTTAAGACCTTCTACAATGTCTATGCTAAAAGATCTTGGTTATGGGATAGCAAAAGTTAAATCTACCGGATGCTGTAATTTCTTTGACCCTAGATATGATTTTGCAATTCCTATGTATCTTATGTCTAATGATGTGTCATTAGATGATATAAAATCCAAGATACAGTATGCTATTGACCATAAATGTTGTATTTGTTTGTATACAAACAATGTAACTGAATATGGTGATGAGCAGAGTGTTAAGAAAGCAGTGTTTGAAGAGGTAATTAAGTTTATTTCTAATAATTCCGATAAAATAACTGCAATGACAATGGCAGATTTTTATGAAAAATGTAAGAAGTGAGGAGGATTAATTGTAATGGCTAGTAGTTATGAACAACGCATGTTTGATCTTTTTACTGGAAGTTATCAAACCCCATATTCTATATGGTTATCTCAAGGGAATGAAGGAACCGAAAGTGACTTCTTATCATCTCTTAAAGGACCAAAGGGAGACAAGGGCGATAAAGGCGAGCAAGGTATACAAGGAGAGACGGGAGCTGTAGGTCCTAAAGGAGACCAAGGTGAACAGGGAATTCAAGGTTTGAAAGGTGATAAAGGAGACAAAGGCGATCAAGGAGAAATTGGACCACAAGGTCCGGCAGGTGCTAAAGGTGAAACCGGTCTCCAAGGTCCTAAGGGGGATCAAGGTGAACAGGGAATTCAGGGACCAAAGGGCGATAAAGGAGACACTGGAGCAACTGGAGCTAAAGGTGCGACAGGTGCTACTGGGGCCACTGGGCCAAAAGGAGCAGATGCTGTTACTTATAAGAAAACTGGTGCATCTTTGGCCACTTCAGCTTGGTCATTAGATAGTACATCTGGTTACTATAGAGCTAAATACGCCGATACTAATATTACTGCTGCTATGGCCGTTAATGCTAGTCTTGCTATTTCTAGTATGGCCGCAGCACAAGTGGCTGGGGTTTTACCGATAACTGAGTCTACCGCTGGAGGTTTCTTTATTTACGCAATAAGTAAACCAACAGTAACTCTAACTTTTGATTTCTTTTGTGTATAATCAAATAATTTAAGTGATTTAAGGAGGACTATAATTATGTCTAATTTAGGAAATATTAATACAGGGATTCCAAATACATCTTGTAAAGAGGTTGTGGTTTATGATAGTGAAAACTATATCGGAACCATAGATTATGACAATAATGGGTTTGGCACATTTGCTTTACCACCAGGACTAATGGAAAACCTTCATAGTATGGAAATACAATATGGAGTAAATAATTTAAGTTTTAAGAAGGTGATTCCTGTACCAATTGAAAACTATGCTCAGCTTAATGATGATCAAAGTAAGTGGAATTTATCTGGTCGTTTTGATGAGAATGGTAAATATATCAATTGTACAATATGCGGTTTCAACATGATGTACCAAAATAATAGATTGGATAGAATAACTACTTTTTATCAGACTGGATACTTTCCTAACGGTTCTTTACCGGAAATTAGTGAGTGTGATTTAAATAACACATGTATTATACAAAAGATAATTTTATATGTAAATGATTAAGGAGAAACGAAATGCATATGGGAATAATTACGCCGCCCTCCCCCATCAGTGGGGGAGGGGTATTATACTAATCTAATACCCGGAATGACAGGTAATGAATCATTAGAGGCAGTTTGTAAAAATTATATAATTCCAAATTTTTGTACTCTGTATTGTTGGGTTAACAATGAAACCTCATATCAATATGCAAAGAATGTTAGAAAAAAGTATATAGTTATTTTTTAGGCTTTGATTCTACATTGAAAGAAAATGATATATTTGGCCATATAACTATTTTACAGTTAAATTCTATATCTTTAATTAGATTTATAGAGTACAAGTATAATTATATTTTTAAAACAGTATATTCAACCGCAAATGGAGTTGGATTTGGGAAAATATTCGTTACTGGTTCTATCAATGGGGGTAAGCTGATGTGGGAGATGGAGGAGGAGAGCAGTGGCTGATATAAAAATCATTGACTTGCCAGAGAAAACAGATAATCCTTCTAATGATGATCTTTTAGTGATAGAGGATCAAGAAGATACTAAGAAAATTACACTGCAAAAACTTAGAGGTGCACTAAGTATGGATAACATACTTAGTGCCATCAAAGAGTCTTTGGAAAATAAAATAATAGAATTTCTGGAAGTTCATTCTAATAGGATGAAAGAATTAGAAAAGAAAAATTATGATCTTGAAACTCTTTGTCATAATCTTGAAAATGATCATGATCATGACGCCGAAAGGATAGCAGAGTTAGAAGAACAACTTCATGATTTTAAACAAAGAGAACAAGAACTAGTACAAGTTAAAAATACTTTAACAGAAAAAGTTGTTATGCTTGAGGAAAAAAGAGCATTGTTAGAAGAGCAAATACAATCTTTAACTAGTGAATTAGCTAAGGACGAAAAATCTATGGTAATTTTACAATCTAAAGTTAAGGATTTGCAACTAAAAGTAACACAACTAAAAAAAATGAATGATGAACTAGAAGAATCTATTCGTGAAGCAGAAAAGAATTTTGATGATACAAATATTCAACAGTTTGAATCTGCTAATAAAATGATAGATGAATCTATATCTGATCTTAAAACTATGATTAGATATTATCATCCAGACGTAGTTTTTGATTAAAGGAGATAAATTATGAGTAGAGGAATAATTACCCCCCCCCCCATACACATACCACCAAAGCCATTTTCTTATGGTACTTATGAAAAGAAGTTATTAGCAACCGGTTTATCGATACCACTCGATCAAACAACCTTAATAGAATTAAAGGAATCTACATTTAATTATAAGAAGATTTTATTTTCGATTTCTGGGCGTGAGAATCCTATTGCATCGTTTGTGCCGGTGTTTAATGAAATTAAATATGAATTAGATGGCTATCCCATGGGAATTCCAAAAGATGAATTATTGGAACAGTTTTGTGCGGTAGGATTTGAGCAAATGACTGGCACTAGTGCAACCGATTATTTGTTACAGATTTTGACTATAGAAATTTTTATTGATCTAATGCACACAAATAAAATTATTTTTAAACCCAATTATTCTAAGGAGTTCGTAATTTCGCAAAATGGAATTACCGTAAAGTCTGGTGCGCCAATTACAACCTTATATGGAGACGTATAGAGATCTAAAATAAGTATAGAGGTGAGTCCTATATGGAATATAGTTTAAGAGATATCATATCTGTGTTTATATGGGAATTGCCCATGAAAAAAGAAGATATAGATATCGCTAATGATTTAATGATTATTAGAGATAATACTACTACTAAGAAAATTAAAGTATCGTTATTATTAGAATACTTTAGCCAAAACTACAAAGCTGAGCAGTTGGAACAAACCATAGAGAATTCTCTTAGAAGAATAAGTGATGAGTATATTCCAAAGTACGAGTATATATTAAAAGAACTTCAATTTTGTGATAATCTCATTAATGGAAGTAATGGTTTAAAAGAGAGGTTCAACGATAATAGAAATCGTATAAATGCACTGGTACTATCCTTGGCTCAATGTGGAGTAACTATTAATAATCTGGAAGATGCTATATACCGATTGGTAAATTCTATAAAGGAATTAGAAGATAAGTTTTCCATATCAACATATTCTACCCAGAGATTGATAGAAAAACAGGAGTCTCTTTCGAGTGAGATATCTGATTTAGGTACCAAAACAGATAGGTTCGTACAAGAAACAGATTCATTAGAATCTAATTGTAATAAACTTAACGCTGACTTGGATCAAATATTTAAAGATTCTAATAATGATATTGAAACTAAGGTCGATTTAATTATACAAAAGATGAACCATGAATATGACGTTATATTATCTGCTATTGATAGATACCATCATACTCATGAATAGTAACTAGGAGGGTGTTAAATTGAGCAAAGGAAATATGTCCCCCCCCCCCATACCCGATTCGATAAACAATGCTCTTGGGTTTAAAACTTGGCGATTGTCAGAATGGGTTCAAGCTGGAGGGAATTCCCCAAATGATCATCAATTTGGTGTAGTTGTTAGATTAAGTGGATATGACGAACCTGGTAAAGGTTCCACTGGAGATACAGTTTATTTGGCAGTTTGCTATGTAAATTCTTCGACTTCAAAAATATATTATGGGTTTCAATCAGTTAGGGGTTCTAAAACAATACCTTGGTGCGGATAAAGGAGGAAAATATATGTCACATTTAGGAAATTTAAACACAGCATTATCAAATTCAGTAAATGATAATTCAAAACCCTCGAATTATTGGGGGGGGG